>Ga0302275_10000653_pt1 | contig 38797 bp, 47 predicted proteins | sample III_Bog_N2_2_FD_200229 | JGI IMG/M metagenome (GOLD analysis project Ga0302275, IMG submission 200229) | Peat permafrost microbial communities from Stordalen Mire near Abisko, Sweden - III_Bog_N2_2 | ecosystem: Environmental > Terrestrial > Soil > Wetlands > Peat | place: Sweden: Abisko... | reverse complement strand
AGCTGCCCGAAGGCACGGAGATGGTGATGCCGGGCGACAACGTGCAGCTGACGATCGAACTGATTACGCCGGTGGCCATGGAAAAGGGCCTGCGGTTTGCAATTCGCGAAGGCGGCCACACGGTAGGCGCGGGCACCATCTCGGAGATTATCAAGTAATAGCTGACAGCTAACAGCAGACAGCTAACAGTTAGGTCTTGAGACTGTTAGCTGGGGAAAGATGGGCAGGCATGGTAGGACAAAGAATTCGCATCCGGTTGAAGGCGTACGACTATCGCGTGCTGGATACCTCAACGGGCGAGATTGTGGAAACGGCCAAGCGCACCGGAGCAACGGTGGCGGGTCCGATTCCCTTGCCGACGATCAAGAACAAATATTGCGTGCTGCGTTCGCCTCACGTGGACAAGAAGTCGCGCGAAGCCTTCGAGATACGCACGCACAAGCGGCTGATCGACATTCTCGAGCCGACGCAGCAGACGGTGGACGCGCTGATGAAGCTCGATTTGCCGGCAGGCGTTGACGTCGAGATCAAGGCGTTTGAAAAGTAAGCTGACAGCTAACAGTTGACAGCGAACAGTTCGCGGCCCGGAAGGGCTCCGGCAGTGCGGTGAGTTCAACATCGCATGATGAGGGAAGGAAGACATGGCAGTTACAGGGATTTTGGGAAAAAAGATCGGCATGACGCAGGTCTTCGACGAAAAGGGCAATGTGCATCCGATTACGGTGCTGCAGGCAGGCCCTTGTGTCGTTACGCAGTTGAAGACGCTGGCCAGGGACGGATACGAGGCTGCGCAGATCGGCCTGGTGGAATTCGTCAAGGCCAAGAATGTGACCAAGCCGCAGGCAGGGCATTTTGCCAAGACCGAAGCGCCGCCGGTGAAGGTGATCCGGGAAGTGCCTCTGGAACTGGACGCCAATGGCGTTGTCGCGACCAAGGCTGGCGACCGGGTGCTGGTGGATATTTTTGCCGAGGCCAAGTTTGTGGACGTGATTGGCACCTCGAAGGGCCGTGGTTTTGCCGGCGTCGTGCGGCGCCACGGATTCAGCGGCGGCCTGGCGAGTCACGGGCACATGTTTCAGGTGCAGGGCTCGATCGGCGCCTCCAGCTATCCCTCCCGCGTATTTCCGGGGCAGCGCATGCCTGGTCATATGGGAGCAGCGCAGATCACGGTGCGCAATCTGCGCATTCGCGGCATCGACCTGGAAGAGAACCTTCTGATGGTCGAGGGCGCGGTGCCCGGATCGCGCGAAGGCTATGTGCTGATCTCCAAAGCCAAGATTCCGCCGCGTGAGAGCCGCGGCTTTGCCGGGTTGGGCACGGTCGATCCGTTGAAGGCTTCGAAGAAGGCTGGCAAGCGCAAGTAGCACCTCTGGTGCGGCTAATCGCGCCTTGCGGCGCAGAGACATTGAAGACCGGTAGGCGTTACTGCCGGCGGAAGAAGAAGACGATGGCAAATGTGGATGTAGTAAATCTGAACGGTGAGAAGGTGGGCACGCTGGAACTGTCTGATGCCCTCTTCGGACCGGACCAGGTGAATGAGGCTCTGCTGTGGGAGGCGGTCAAGCATTACCGCGCTTCGCTGCGCCAGGGCACGGCCGCCACCAAGAGCCGCACCGAGGTCGCCGGTTCGGGCAAGAAGCTGTGGAAGCAGAAGGGCACGGGCCGCGCTCGTATTGGCTCGGTGCGCTCGGCGCTGTGGCGTCATGGCTATACCGTGCATGGACCGCAGCCGCGCAGTTACGACTACGCATTTCCGCGCAAGAAGCTGCTCGGGGCGCTGCGCTCGGCCGTGGCCGCCAAGCTGGCCGACGGCAAGCTGACGGTGGTTGACACGCTCGATATTCAGGAAGGCAAGGCCAAGCTTTACCGCTCGGCGCTTACCAAGCTCGACGTGAAGCGCACGGCTCTGATGGTTGAAAGCAGCAAGACGCTTACGCAGGGGCTGGTGCTGGGCACGCGCAACCTTAAAGGCGTGGAGCTGGTGCTCAATAACGAAGTTCATCCCTACGACTTGCTCCGCTATGACCGGGCCATTTTTTCGACCTCCGCCATCGAGCAGTTGAGCGAGATGCTTGAGAAGAACGCGTCGAAGCGCAAGCTCGCCGCGCAGACGGAGGCCGCGTAATGCCGACTCTCTATAGCGTGATTCGCCGCCCGCTGATTACCGAAAAAGGGCTGGGCGTGAAAGAGACCGAGGGGACGCTGGTTTTTGATGTTGCCCCCGAGGCCACCAAGACCGAAGTCAAGCAGGCTGTCGAGGCTCTCTTCAAGGTGAAGGTTGCCGGGGTCCGCACCGCCAATGTGCTTGGCAAGGAACGCCGCCGCGGCAAGTATACGGGCTTTCGCCCGGACTGGAAGAAGGCATATGTCCGGCTGAAGGCCGGCGAGAAGATGCCTGAGTACGTGAGCAACCTGTAATGCAGCTTCCAGCGAACAGCTAGCAGCTAGCAGTTTGAAGTACGACAGGAACGATTATCGAAGCCCGATAGAAATTGAGGGGCTCCGGAGAAACGGGAGAGCGGCGACTGATTTCAAGCGCCGGGGCTCCAGGACAAAGACGATGGCAATCAAGACATACAGACCGGTAACGCCGACGTTGCGCTTCCAGACCACGCTGGTCAACGACGACCTGACGACGGATAAGCCGCACAAGCCGCTGCTGACCGTTTGCAAGCGTACCGGCGGACGCCGCAACGTGGGCGATATGACCATCCGCCACCAGGGCGGCGGCCACAAGAAGAAGCTTCGCCTGATCGATTTTAAGCGCGACAAATACGGTGTGCCGGGGCGTGTGGCGACGATCGAATACGATCCGGGCCGCTCGGCGCGCATCGCTCTGGTGAACTACGCAGACGGCGAGAAGCGCTACATCCTGCAGCCGGTTGGCCTCAAGGTGGGTTCGACGGTGACCTCCGGTCCCGATGCTGACATTCTGATCGGGAACGCGCTGCCGCTCAAGAACATTCCTTCGGGCACGACGGTGCACGCCATCGAGTTGCGGCCGGGCAAAGGCGCGCAGATGGCCCGTTCGGCGGGAACGCAGGCTCAGTTGGTGGCCAAGGAGGGCGAGTACGCCCTGCTCAAGCTGCCTTCCGGCGAGACCCGCAAGGTGCTGGCCGACTGCATGGCGACCATTGGCCAGGTGAGCAACACGGACCATGAGAATGTGTCCATCGGCAAGGCCGGACGCAACCGCTGGAAGGGCATTCGCCCTGCCAACCGCGGCGTCGTCATGAACCCGGTGGATCACCCGCACGGCGGCGGCGAAGGCAAGACCTCGGGCGGCCGTAACCCGGTGACCCCGTGGGGCCAGCCGACGCGCGGCTACAAGACGCGCAACAACAAGCGGACCGACGCGTTCATTGTCAGCCGCAGGGCGAAGTAGGAACGACAGCTGACAGCGAACAGCTAACAGCCGGATGTTGCACAAGATTGTACTGATAGCTGACAGCTGTCAGCTGGGAGTTGAGAAATTATGGCACGTTCGATGAAGAAGGGCCCGTTCATAGATGCGCACCTGTCCCTCAAGGTAGAGGCGCTCAACCGGGCCAATGAGAAGAAAGTGGTCAAGACGTGGTCGCGCCGCTCGACGATCTTTCCCGAGTTTGTGGGCCACACAATCGCGGTCCACAACGGAAAGAAGTTCGTTCCGGTGTATGTGACGGAAAACATGGTGGGCCACAAGCTGGGTGAATTTGCGCCCACGCGCACCTTCAAGGGACATACCGGGGGAGCCAAGGCCGCCCCAGCCGAGACCACCGCCAAGCCGCGGTAGTTAAAGCAGTGAACAGTGGACAGTGATCAGTGGTCAGTTTACTGAGCGCGGTCAGCGAAGAGATTGAGGAAGAGACAATGGCAGTCGAGACAAAGGAATACCGGGCCGAGGCCAAGTTCCAGCGCGTGTCGCCGCAAAAGGTGCGCCTGGTGCTCGATCTGATCAAGGGCCGGGGGGTTCAGGAGGCGCTGGAGACGGCGGCCTTCACCAAGAAACGCATCGCCCCGGTGATACACAAGCTGTTGACCTCGGCGCTGGATAACGCCAAGTATGTGGCCGGCGAACAGGGCGTTGACCTGGATGTGGATAACCTCTACGTCAAGCTGGCCCTGGCCAACGACGGTCCGCGCATGAAGCGCATCCGCCCTGCGCCCATGGGCCGCGCGTTTCGCTATCAGCGCAGGCTGACGCACATCGTTCTTTCGGTGGCCGAGCGCGAGGCAGTCAAGGGCTTGGTGACCAGGGTGGAAGAGCCGAAGGCGGCAGCGCCGAAGGCAGCGAACGCAAAGGCGGAGGAGCCGAAGGCAAGTAAGACAAAGGCTGAAGCTCCGAAGGCAACCAAGACGAAGGCAGCGGCGCCGAAGGCAACCAAGAAGAAGGCCGAGTAACAGGCCTGAAGGGTTTTGAGGAAAAGCATATGGGACAGAAAGTCCATCCTTACGGATTCCGGCTGGGAGTGAACAAGCCGTGGCGTTCGCGCTGGTTCTCTGAGCGCGATTATGACAAGCTCCTGGTCGAGGACGTGAAGCTCAAGGCTGAGCTGCGCGATAAGCTGAAGGCCGCAGGCGTCAGCTCGGTTGAGATCGAGCGGCCGGGCAACAAGCTGCGCTTTATCATCCGCACCGCCCGGCCGGGCATTGTGATCGGCCGCAAGGGCGCGGAGATCGAGAAGCTGAAGACCGAACTCGGCAAGCGCACCAGCCGCGATGTGTTTATCGACATTGTGGAAGTGAACAAGCCGGAGTTGGACGCTCAGCTGGTCTCGGAGAATATCGCGCTGCAGCTGGAAAAGCGCGTCAGCTTCCGCCGCGCCATGCGCAAGAGCGTGGATTCGGCGCTGCGCTTCGGCTGCAAGGGGATCAAGGTGAGGGTTTCGGGCCGTTTGAACGGCAACGAAATTGCCCGCTCGGAGTGGTATCTGCAGGGCCGTTTGCCCCTGCACACGCTCCGCGCCGATATTGACTACGGCTTCACCGAGGCGCATACGACTTATGGCGTCATCGGCGTGAAGGCCTGGATCTATCGCGGCGACATTTTCGAGCAGAAGCACCGTCAGGCGCAGACGCCGCCGGTGGGCACGTCGGTATTTTAAGGGCAGCGAACAGCTGACAGCGAACAGCTGACAGTTGGATTGTCCAGGAAAATAAAACTGTTAGCTGTTGGCTGTAAGCTGTCAGCTGCTTTTATGAGGGTTTTGCTATGTTGATGCCAAAGAAGGTGAAGTTCCGGAAGCAGCAGAAGGGCAAGAGGCGCGGCAAGGCGTGGCGCGGCTCGTCGATTTCCTTTGGTGAATATGGTCTGCGCGTTATGGAGTGCGGATACATCACCGACCGGCAGATCGAGGCCAGCCGTATCGCCATGACCCGTTTTATCAAGCGCGGCGGCAAGATCTGGCTGCGCCTGTTCCCGGATAAGCCCATCACCAAGAAGCCGGCCGAAGTCCGCATGGGCTCGGGCAAGGGCGCGCTGGATCATTGGGTAGCTGTGGTGCGGCCGGGCAAGATTCTCTTCGAGATGGAAGGCGTGGATCCGGCAACCGCGCGGGAAGCCATGCGGCTGGCGTCGAACAAGCTGCCGTTGCTGACGAAATTCGTAATGCGGCCGGGAGCCGAAAAGGCAGTGGCCGAGGTCAAGTAAGGTAGCTTTTTGCTGTCGGCTGCCGGCTTCGCGCCGCGAGTCGCCAGCGAAGAAGGTTTACGGAGAACAGGCTGGAAGCTGGCGGCAGCAAGCTGGCGGCTGGTTGGAGAGAGAAACACCATGGAACTCGATAAGATTCGCAATTTGAGCGACGAGGAACTGGCGCATCAGGAGAAGACAACCTCCGAGCAGTTGTTCCGGCTTCGCTTTCAGGTCTCGCTGGGGCAGAACGACGGAGTGAAGAAGATCCGTTTGATGCGCAGGGAGATCGCCCAAATCAAGACAGTGGCCCGCGAGCGCGAGTTGGGTATCCGCGGCGAAGCCACGGATGCTCAAGCGGAAGCCAAGAAGGGAGCCCGCTAAGCCATGACGACAGAAGCGGTGCAAGCGCCGGCAGCCGTTGGCGCGCGGCGGAACGAGAAGGTTGGTCAGGTGGTTTCGACCAAGATGCAGAAGACCATTGTGGTCGAGGTCGAGATGCGCAAGGCGCACGCGAAGTACAAGCGGATTGTGCGCTCGACGAAGAAGTTTTATGCCCACGACGAGCAGAGTTCGGCGCGGATGGGCGATGTGGTGCGTATCCGCGAGACCCGTCCGCTGAGCAAGCTGAAGCGGTGGACTCTGGAAGAGATTGTCAGGCGCTCGGCCCTCGGTCAACTCGAGGAAGAAGCGCCGAAGGTTGCTGACTTGCGCGAGAGCGAGTAAGGAGAAGAACCCATGGCTGTGCAAATGAGAACCATGCTCGCGGTAGCCGACAACTCCGGCGCGCGCAAGCTGCAAGTGATTAATCCCCTGGGTGGTGGATTGGGCAGGAGTGCCGGTCTGGGAGACATCGTGACTGCCGCGGTGAAGGAATCTTCGCCCGACGGTACGGTGAAGAAGGGCAAGGTCGTCAAGGCGGTCATTGTCCGCACGCGCTTGCCGCATCGGCGCCGCGACGGCAGCTACATTCGCTTCGATGAAAACGCCGCCGTGGTGATTGACGACAATCATGAGCCGGTGGGAACGCGCGTTTTCGGGCCGGTGGCTCGCGAACTGCGCGACAAGAAGTTCCTGAAGATCGTTTCGCTGGCCCCGGAAGTGGTGTAGAAGCAGCAGGAAGCGGACAGCTAGCAGCAGACAGTTGAAAAGCTGGTCACTGTTCGCTGTTAGCTGACAACTGTTAGCTGTTTTTGGAGAAGAGATGCCGAGTTTGAATATTCATCGCAACGATACGGTCAAGGTCCTCACGGGCGCGGACAACGGCAAAACAGGCCGCGTGCTGCGCGTCTTTCCTGACAAGGGAACTGTGCTGGTCGAGCATGTGCGCGTGGTCAAGAAGACGATTTCGAGCAAGCAGGGACAGCGGACCAAAGGCGGAATCGCCGAGCAGGAGTCGCCCATCAACGTTTCGAATGTCGTGCTGGTCTGTCCCAACTGCGGCCCGGCCAAGGTTGGCACGAAGGTCGAAGGCGACGTGAGAGTCCGCATTTGCAAGAAGTGCGGGCAGCCGCTGCCGACCAAGAATAAGTAGCGGGACCCAAAGCCTGGCCGGCGAGAGCGCAAGGCGCGCTGGACCGGCCGGCGAACCCCTTCCGCAACGGTAAACGGCTTTATCGCCACTCCGGGCGCCGGAAGAAAGAGAGCAGAGCACAATGGCGGCAAGATTGAAAGAAAAGTATTTCAAGCAGATCAAGCCGGCTCTTCAAAAGGAGCTGGGGCTTGAGAACACGATGGCAGTGCCGAAGCTGGATAAGGTCGTCATCAACATGGGACTGGGCGAGGCGACGCAGAACACCAAGCTGCTGGACCCGCTGGTGGCCGATCTGGCGGCGATTACCGGGCAGAAGCCGGTGACCACCAAGGCCAAGAAGTCCATTGCGGCCTTCAAGGTTCGCGAGGGCATGTCAATCGGCGCGATGGTGACCTTGCGCAACGAAAAGGCTTACGAGTTTCTGGACCGGCTGATTTCAACGGCGCTGCCGCGGGTGCGCGATTTCCACGGCGTGTCGACAAAGAGCTTTGACGGGCGCGGCAACTATACGCTCGGCCTGCGCGACCAGTTGATCTTCCCGGAAATCGATTACTCCAAGGTGGAGAAGCTGAAGGGAATGAACATCACCATCGTGACCACGGCGAAGGACGACAACCAGGCGAGGGCGCTGTTGCGCCACTTTGGAATGCCTTTCCGGCAGGGCGCGTAGTACGAAGGCGAGAGGGTTATGGCAACTACTGCAAAGAGGGTGAAGGATGCGCGGAAGCCGAAGTTCAGCTCCCGCAAGCACAACCGGTGCAAACTCTGCGGACGGCCGCGGGGATTTCTGAGGAAGTTCGGCATCTGCCGTTTGTGCTTCCGTGGACTGGCGCTCAAGGGTGAGATTCCCGGCGTCGTCAAGTCGAGCTGGTAGCAAGACAGTTGTCAGCGGACAGCGAACAGTCGTCAGTTTGTTTGTGCTTGAACTGGCTGCTTAGGTGAAAACCGAACTGTCCTTACTGATCACTGTCCACTGTTCACTGAACACTGTAGCAAGCATTCCTGCAGGTTCTCCCAAACAAAGGGAGCGAACGGGGAATGAAGGAGATGGAATGAGTTTGACCGACCCAGTAGCCGATTTTCTGGCGCGGATCCGGAATGCAATCCGGGCGCGTCATCAGAAGCTGGATGTTCCGGCTTCGAAGCTGAAGACAGAGATCGCCCGCATCCTCAAGGAGGAGGGCTATATCTCGAACTACAAGACTCAGGAAGAGGAAGGCAAGCCGATTCTCCGCGTGTACCTGAAGTACGGCGGCTCGGAAGCGGCCATCCGGGACCTGGCGCGCATTTCGCGCCCCGGCTGCCGGGTCTACGTTGCCCACGACGAGATCAAGCGCGTCCAGGGCGGTCTTGGCATCTGCATCCTCACCACACCCAAGGGCGTGATGACTGGCCGTCAGGCGCGCCGTGAAGGCGTGGGCGGCGAACTGCTCTGCGAAGTTTGGTAAGGACAGCGAACAGTTGACAGCTAACAGCTATCAGTTAAGAACTGAAAACTGTTAGCTGTCAGCTAATAACTGTTAGCTGTTTTACGGGCTGCAGTGGAACGAGAGAGAGCGAAGCACATACTGATCACTGACCACTGTCCACTGATCACTGTTTCTCGGGACTCGCAAGCCACAGAAGAAGGATTGATTCAATGTCGCGTATTGGAAAGAAACTCATTCCGCTGCCCGCGGGCGTCAAGTACAAGGTCGAGGGCAATACAGTTCTGGTCGAAGGCCCCAAGGGCACGGTCTCTGCGCTGATCGCCCCTGGCATTACGCTCGAGACCAAGGACGGCGTTCTGCACGTCAACCGCGAAAACGACAGCCAGTCCGCCATGCATGGGCTGACCCGGTCGCTGGTTTCCAACGCGGTCGAAGGCGTGACCAAGGGATGGAAGCGCGAGTTGGACATTGTAGGCATCGGCTATCGCGCCGAATTGAAGGGCAAGGGCACGGTGGTCTTTACCCTGGGTTATTCACATCAGATCGAGTTTCCGCTGCCGTCGGGCATCGAGGTGGCCATCGATCCCAAGCAACTGCACCTGACCATCAGCGGCATTGACCGGCAGAAGGTCGGCCAGGTGGCTGCTGATATGCGTTCGCTGCGCAAGCCCGACCCGTACAAGAACAAGGGCGTGCGCTACTCGGACGAGAAGCTGAAGAAGAAGGCCGGCAAGACGGGCGCCAAGTAAGCTGACAGCGAAGAGCTTGCAGCTTACAGTCCTGGCAGACTGAAGAAACTGCTTGCTGTTAGCTGACAACTGTTAGCTGAATATCAACCGAACGGGACCGCAGGGCGGCTCCGCCGATAGGATCGAGAGACCATGATCACGCTGAACAAGAGAAACGCAATCCGCCAGCGCATTCACGCGCGCATCCGCCAGAAGATGGCGGGCACCGCCGAGAGGCCGCGGCTGAATGTCTACCGCTCGCTCAATCACATCTACGCGCAGGTCGTCGACGACCAGAAGGGCGAGACGCTGGTTTCGGCCTCGACGCTGGCGCTGAAGCTGAAGACCGGCGGCAACGTGGCGGCGGCCAAGGAGATTGGCAAGGCCGTAGCGGAGCAGGCCGTCAAGCAGGGCATCAAGAAGGTGGTCTTCGATCGCGGCGGCTACCTCTATCACGGGCGCATCAAGGCGCTGGCCGACGCTGCCCGCGAAGCGGGCTTGGAGTTCTAGTAAAGCAGCGAACAGCTAACAGTGGACAGCGAACAGTTTAGAGGCTGTCAATATCTGCGAACTGTAAGCTGTAGGCTGTTAGCTGTTAGCTCAAGAAGAGACGAGAGAGCAATGATGACGTTGAAAAAGAAACTCGATGCCAACCAGTACAACCTGAAGGATCAGGTGGTGTCCATCAATCGCGTGACCAAGGTGGTCAAGGGCGGCAAGAACATGTCGTTTGCAGCGCTGGTGGTGGTGGGTGATCCCGCCGCGGGCGTGGTGGGCCACGGCGCGGGCAAGGCCAAGGAAGTTCCCCAGGCGATTCGCAAGGGGATCGAAGCGGCCAAGAAGAATCTGATCAGGGTCAATCTGACAGAGACCACGATTCCGCATCTGGTTGTGGGCCGTTTCGGCGCCGGAGAGGTGCTGCTGAAGCCGGCTCCTGAAGGCACTGGCGTAATAGCCGGAGGCGCGGTGCGCGCCGTGATGACTTCGGCGGGGGTGCAGAACGTGTTTACCAAGTGCATTGGTTCGGCCAACCCTCATAACGTCGTCAAAGCCACGTTCGACGCCCTAACGCAGTTGCGTGACCGGGCCGAGGTGGCCAATATGCGCGGCAAATCGGTGGAGGAGATCTAAAACATGGCGGAACCGAAGAAAATTCGCATCCAGTACTACCGCTCAAAGAACTCCACGCCCACCAAGCAGCGCCTGGTGCTCAAGGGCCTGGGCTTTACGCGGATGAACCAGATCGTCGAGCGCGTGGATAACGAGTCAATTCGCGGCATGGTCAAGATCATTCCGCATCTGGTCCGTATTCTGGAAGACTAAGGAACAGTGAACAGCAAACAGTGAATAGTGGACAGCAAAAGCAAAGTCCACTGACCACTGTTCACTGACTACTGACCACTGCTTTTACAACGCGAGTCGGCGGGGCGCACAAGCCCGGCCGGCGCTACAGCGAGGGAAAAATGGCAAGGAATCTATCGAATCTGCGCGCGCCCAAGAAGGCCAATACCGGGCGCAAGCGTGTGGGCCGGGGCATGGGCTCTGGCATGGGCAAGACTTCAACGCGCGGCCACAAGGGTCAGGGACAGCGCTCCGGCGCGCATCTGATGCGCGGTTTTGAAGGCGGCCAGATGCCGTTGCATCGCCGCATGCCCAAGCACGGCTTCACCAACATCTTCCGCACCGAGTACACGGTGGTGAATCTGGACCGGCTCCTGGAGCAGATTGAGGGCAAGTCCATCACGGAGATTGGCCTGGACGACTACAAGAAGCTGGGCCTGTCCTCGAGCAAGAAGGCCCTGATCAAGATTCTCGGCTCTGGCGAGCTGACCACGGCTCTCACCATTCATGCGCACAAGTTCTCCAAGTCCGCCATTGAGAAGATTGAAAAGGCAGGCGGCAAGGCTGTGCTTCTGGGCGGTCCGGTTACCCCTGCTGAGGCTTAGTGGGGATGAAACTTTTGTTTCCCGAGTCTCAGAATTGGGAGACGGGGCGCGCAGCGGGGTCAGTTGGGACACGACAGGCCCTGCGCGGGTAAGATGGTCAATGGTAAAGATTCGAGTGGCGGCAAACGCCCTGAAGCGGATAACCAATCATGCTTGAAAAGTTTCTTAATATCTTCCGGATTCCAGATCTTCGCAAGCGAGTGCTCTTCATGCTGGGCATTCTGGCCATTTACCGTCTGGGCGCGTTCATTCCCACGCCGGGCGTAGACACCAAGATGCTGGAGCGCATGTTCGACTCGCAGGGCGGCTCCGCTCTGGGTTTGATGAACCTGTTTGGCGGCGGCAATCTGCGCCGCATGACCGTCTTCGCGCTGGGCATCATGCCCTACATCACGGCCTCGATTATCTTTCAGTTGCTGACCGTGGTGTATGAGCCGCTGGCGCGCATCCAGAAAGAAGGCGAGCTGGGCCGGCGCAAGATCACGCAGTGGACCCGCTACATGACGATTCTTCTGGGAATGATTCAGTCGATCGGCATCGCGTTCATGCTCACCAGGGGCGGCATGGTGCTTCATCCGGGCATGGCCTTCAACCTGATGACGGTGCTCACGCTGACCACGGGCACGGCCTTCATCATGTGGCTGGGCGAGCAGATTACCGACCGCGGCATCGGCAACGGCATGAGCCTGCTGATCTTTGCCGGCATTATCGCCGGCCTGCCACGCGGCGTGATGGACCTGGTCGAGAAGGTTCAGACCAATCAGTGGGGCTCGTTCACCATTGTGGCGATCATATTCCTGGTTGCGTTCATGTTCGCCGTAGTGGCGTTCATCGTCTATGTGGAGCGCAGCGAGCGCCGCATTCCCATCCAGAGCGCGCGGCGCATTGTCGGCCGGCGGATGATGGGCGGCCAATCCAGCCATTTGCCTCTCAAGGTGAACTCCGGCGGCGTTATGCCGGTCATCTTTGCCGCATCCATTCTTTCCGCCCCGCTGATGCTCAGCCAGGCCGAATTCGTGCAGAACAGCAAGTTTCTGCAGCCGATCGTTCAGGCGCTCCAGCCCGGCTATCCGTGGTATGAAGCTCTTTATATTCTGGCCATTATCTTCTTCGCGTATTTCTACGTGTCGATCATCATGAAGCCGGACGACATTGCCGACAACTTCCGCAAGTCGGGCTCGTTCATTCCCGGCATCCGTCCCGGCAAGCGCACCTCGGATTTCATCAACGACATTCTTACCCGCATTACGCTGGTCGGCGCCCTGTACCTGATTATCATTTCGCTGGTGCCAACCTTCCTGATCTCAGGACTCCGCTTCGACAAGTTGTGGCTCGTAGGCAGCTTCTTCGAGCGGATGCCGAACTGGATCACGCACGGTTTGAATGTCAACTTCTACTTTGGCGGTACCTCGCTGCTGATTGTGGTGGGTGTGGCCATGGATACCATCAACCAGATCGAATCGCAGCTGATTATGCGCCACTATGATGGCTTTTCGCCGCGCTCCGGTCGCATTCGCGGAAGGAAAACCTGGTAATGCCATCATCTGAAAATACAGCGGCACAGGGCCGTGAGACGGGCCGGATAATCTCTCCCGGCCCGGTTCTTTTGTTGGGTGCGCCGGGCGTGGGCAAGGGCACGCAGGCCAAGGAACTGATCAAGCTCTGGGGGATTCCGCATATCTCCACCGGCGACCTGTTGCGCACGAACGTGACTCAGGGCACCGAGCTTGGCCGGATGGCCAAAGAGATCATGGGGCGCGGGGAACTGGTACCCGATTCACTGGTTAATGAAATGGTGGCGGCGCGCCTGAAGGCGCCCGATACGGCTAAAGGTTACATTCTAGACGGCTTCCCGCGCACGCTCGGGCAGGCCGGGTGGCTGGATGACCGCTTGGCCGCGCAGGCCAGCACGCAGGACGGGGCGCTGCCGGTGGTTGCTGTCAGCATCCAGGTAAGCTATAATCAGTTACTGCGTCGTATCACCGGGCGCAGAAATTGTCCTGTCTGTCAGAGCATCTACAACGTTTACGGCAAGCAGCCGAAGCGGGATGGTTTCTGCGACGCGGATGGCGCGGCGCTGGTCCAAAGGGCCGACGACACAGAGAAGGTCTTTCAAGAGCGCATGCGCGCTTATGAGGCCTCGACTGCGCCGGTCGTGGAGCACTACCGGGCTCTGGGACGTTTTGCGGAAGTGGATGGAGACCGGCCGATTGCAGAGATCGCGGCCGGAATTGTTGCCGCCGTCGAGCAGTTGCGCAAGTAGCGCAGCGCGAGGGCGGGTTTTTTGCGTGATTAGTTATTTGTCAGTCGTCAGTCTTTTCGCCACATGGCTCGATCATTGACAACTGATGAAGGATTGATGAAAGCCAGGGTAATTGGTTGGCGGTAGTACTGAAGTCGTCCAAAGAAATTGAGAAGATGCGTTTGGCGGGCAAGGCGACCCGCGAGATTCTGGAGTTGTTGCGTGCCGCGGTGAAGCCGGGCGTTACGACCATGGATTTGGAGAAGATCGCTGCAGGCCGGCTCGACGAGTTGGGATTGAAAGGCGCTTTCAAAGGCTATGGCGGTTATCCTTGCGTTTTGTGCGCCTCGGTGAACAGCGTAGTGGTGCATGGTATCCCTTCCCCTAAGAAGGTTCTCAAGGATGGGGACATCGTTTCGCTGGATTTTGGGGCATTTGTGGACGGCTGGTGCGGGGATTCGGCTATTACCGTTCCGGTGGGCAAAATCGACCCGAAGACGGCGCAGTTGGTGAAGGCCACCGAAGACTCGCTGTACGCAGCGATTAAAGTGGTTCGGCCCGGAGCGACTTTGGGCGATGTGGGTTCGGCAGTACAGAACTTCGTCGAGGCCCAGGGGTTTTCGGTTGTACGGGATTTTGTGGGCCACGGCATCGGCATCCACATGCATGAAGATCCGCAGGTGCCAAACTATGGCGTGGCTGGCCGGGGCATGAAATTGCGCGCCGGCATGGTAATCGCCATCGAGCCTATGGTGAACGCGGGCAAGCCGGAAGTTGTGGTGTTGGAAGACGGCTGGACGACAATCACCACGGACGGAAGCATGAGCGCTCATTTTGAGCACTCGGTGGCGGTAACTCCCACCGGTTCGAGAATTTTAACCGAGTAGGAAGCTCGGATTAACCAGCCGGGGGCGTCACGAGCGCGCCGGCAGAAGCAGGATGCAGTTTGTCGAAGGAAGATGCGATTGAGGTCATGGCAGTGGTCACAGAGACATTGCCAAATGCCATGTTCAAGGTCAGGCTCGAGAACAATCACGAGGCTCTGACTCATGTCTCTGGAAGGATGCGCAAGAACTTCATCAAGATCCTTCCCGGCGACCGTGTGGCCGTGGAACTGAGTCCCTACGACCTGAATCGCGGGCGGATCGTCTACCGCTACAAATAGGTTTTAACTTCTAGCTATTTGTTTGTTGGAAGTTGTAGGAGCACGTAATCGCAAGAATGAGGCTAGAAGCTGAAGGCTGGCAGCTAGCAGCTTTCGGGAAGGGCAGCAACAGATGAAAGTCCGTGCATCGGTAAAGAAGATTTGCGTGAAGTGCAAGGTCATCAACCGCCATGGTGTGGTGCGGGTGATCTGCGAGAACGCAAAGCACAAGCAGCGCCAGGGCTAGCCAAGACTGGCGAAACGCGGAAATCTCCATGACAGCAGACAGTTAATAGCGCGTGATCAAGCGGAACAAACTGCAAGCTGTCAACTGCTAGCTGTTAGCTGGCAAGAGGCTAGTTAGCCTGGGTCAAGGCTCGCGATGAACCTCTGGAGGCATACCGTTTAACCCGTGCGGACCGGTTTGGGCCGGGGGCACACAACCTGAAGCAGCAAAGGAATTTCAATGGCACGTATTGCTGGCGTCGATCTGCCCCCTAACAAGCAGGCACGAATCGCGCTCACATACATCTTCGGCATCGGAGACTCCCGCGCGCTCAAGATCCTGGAAAAGGCGAAAGTTGACGCCTTCAAGAAAATCCAGACTTTGGGCGAGGAAGAGGTCAACCGCATCCGCCAGGTGATTGAAGACGAGGGAGACGTTGAGGGCGACCTGCGCAAAGACGTCCAGATGCACATCAAGCGTCTCATCGACATTCAGAGTTATCGCGGCACGCGTCACCGGCGGGGTTTGCCGGTGAACGGCCAGCGCACCCACACCAATGCTCGCACCCGCAAGGGCCCCCGTAAGGGCACGGTTGCCAGCAAGAAGAAAGCGACGGCGAAGACCTAATGGCGAAACCAGAACAGACAAGTGGAGCCGGAAAGGTCTCCAAGAACAAGAAATTCAAGAAACGCGAGCGCAAGAATGTGCCGTTTGGCATTGCGTACATTCAGGCCACGTTCAACAACACCATCGTCACCATCACCGACCAGGTGGGCAACACGCTCAGTTGGAAGAGTTCTGGATCGCTGGGCTTCCGCGGCTCGCGCAAGGGTACGCCCTTCGCGGCGCAGCAGGCGGCAACAAACGCCGCCAGCATGGCGCGCGATCACGGCCTGCGCGCGGTCGATGTGCGGGTCTCCGGACCGGGTTCCGGACGCGAGTCCGCTATCCGCGCCCTGGCTGCCGCCGGCGTCGAGGTTCGCACCATTCGCGACGTGACGCCAGTTCCGCACAACGGCTGCCGTCCGCCCAAGCGGCGCAGAGTCTAGGGCAGCGAACAGCTAACAGCCGACAGCAGCCAGTTGCCGGTCTCCCGCCGAAGGCGGGAAAAACTGTTAGCTGTTAGCTGTCAACTGTTAGCTAAACCAGGGCCGGGACGAGATGTCCTCCGGACACGTAAACCGGCCGTCATCCGAAGTTAGGAGAAAAAATGGCTCGTTATACCGGAGCAGTCTGCCGCCTCTGCCGTCGTGAGGCAACCAAGCTTTTCTTGAAGGGCGCCAAGTGCGCCTCCGACCGTTGCCCCCTGGAGAAGCGCAACTTTCCTCCCGGCCAGCACGGCAAGGACCGCAGGGCCAAGATCGTGGGTTATGGCCTGCAACTGCACGAGAAGCAGAAGGCGAAGCGCATCTACTTCACGCTGGAAAGCCAGTTCCGCGAGTACTTTGAGAAGGCCAACCGCGGCGCAGGCGTCACCGGCGAACTGCTCATCCAGCAACTGGAGCGCCGTCTGGACAACGTGGTCTTCCGGCTTGGTTTTGCCATCTCTCGCCGTCAGGCCCGCCAGGTCGTCCGCCACAACCAGATCGAGGTGAATGGCCGCAAGGTCAACATTCCTTCCTTCCAGGTGAAGGTGGGTGAAGAAATCGCCATCCGCGCTGGAGCCAAGAAGCTGCTCATCGTGGAGCAGGCCGTGCAGTACGCTTCGGCCAACCCGATTCCTGCCTGGCTTGAAGTCAACTACGAGAATCTTTCCGGCCGTGTGCTTTCGCTGCCGATGCGCAAGGACGTGAACCTGCCCGTCAACGAGCAGCTCATCGTCGAACTGTACAGCAAGTAAGCTGACAGCTAACAGCGGACAGCTTACAGTTACCAGTGGTTTGTATTACTGCTAGCTGTCAACTGTCAGCTGTTGGCTGCATTTTAACCGAAGGAGAACTTGCGCGGCCGCCGCAAAATGCATCGCGACGCACATGCCGCGCGGGAAAAGAGATACGGATATGCTTTGGAGAGGATTTCAGAAGCCGAAGCGCCTGGCAGTGGATGCCGAGACGCTCACAGACAGATTCGGCAAGTTCAGCGCCCAGCCCTTTGAGCGCGGCTTTGGCACCACCATCGGCAATGCATTGCGCCGCACCCTGCTCAGCTCCATCGAGGGCGCAGCAGTTACCGCGATTCGCATCGAGGGCGTGCTCCACGAGTTTCAGTCCATCAGCGGCGTGGTCGAGGATGCGACCGACATTATCCTGAACCTCAAGCAGGTTCCCTTCAAGCTTGCGGGCGATGGTCCCAAGGCGCTGTATCTGCGCGCTGACCAGCCCGGCGTGGTTACCTCCGGCATGATCGAAGCCGACGGCGACGTCGAAATCCTGGACAAGAACATCTATATTGCCACCGTTTCTGAAGGCGGCAAGCTGGACATGGAAATGCGTCTCAAGCGCGGACGCGGCTATGTCTCCGCCGACAAGAACTTCGACGCCGATCTGGGCCTGGGCTTTATCCCCGTGGACTCGGTTCACTCGCCCGTGCGCCGCGTCAACTATGCGGTGGAAGCTGCCCGCCTCGGCCAGATGACCGACTACGACAAGCTCAGCCTGGAAGTGTGGACCAACGGGGCCGTGCTGCCTGCCGACGCCATCGGCCTGGCCGCCAAGCTGCTCAAGGACCACATGAACATCTTCATCAACTTCGAGGAAGAGATTGAGACAGAGGGACGTGGCGAGGAAGGCCGCACCCTGCTGCGCAACGACAATCTCAACCGTTCCGTCGAAGAGCTGGAGCTGTCGGTCCGCAGCTACAACTGCCTGAAGAACGCCAATATTCAGTCCATCGGCGAGCTGGTCCAGAAGACCGAAGCCGAAATGCTCAAGACCAAGAACTTCGGCCGCAAGAGCCTGAACGAGATCAAGGAAATTCTCGCGCAGATGGGCCTCTCGCTGGGCATGAAGATCGACGAGGCCGGCAACGCCGTCCCCGGTCCCACGAGCATTCCGCCCGCCACTGCCCTGGCTGCCAACTACAGCCACTTCGACGAAGAGGACGAACCGCTGGATTCGGTGGATCTGCAACTGCCCACCGAGACTGAGAATTTCTAACAGTGGACAGTGGACAGTGATCAGTGAACAGCCCGAAGGCACTTACTGACCACTGTTCACTGTTCACTGATCACTGATTTGAAAGAGAGTTTTGTCATGCGCCATCGTAATGCAGGATTCAAGCTCGGACGCAACACCAGTCATCGTCGCGCGCTGTTGCGCAACCTGACTACGTCCGTTCTCATGGAAGACCGCGTCGAGACCACCATCACCAAGGCCAAGGCTGTGCGTCCGCACGTGGAAAAGATGATCACCCTGGGCAAGAAGGGCGATGTGCACTCGCGCCGCCAGGCCCTCAGCTTCCTGATGACCGATAAGGCCGTCACGCGGCTGTTCGATACCGTGGCTCCGCGCTACGGCGACCGCCAGGGCGGCTATCTGCGCATCATCCGCACCGGCTTCCGCCAGGGTGATGGAGGCGAAAAGGCCTTCATCGAATTGCTGGGCGCGGAAAAACAGCTCGACGCCAAGCGCCAGAAGCGCGAAGAGATCAAGGCCAAGAAGCGCGCCGAGCTGGAAAAGCAGATGGAAGAAGCCAAGGCCGATGAAGCCAAGAGCGAAGAAACCAAGGAAGATGCCGCGTAAGAGCGGCTGTTTTCCTGTTGTTTGATCCTTCGCTTGGAAGGTCACGCGGGCGCATCCCCCTGGGGGGATGCGCCCGCGTTTGTTAGTAGCTGATGCGGGCGCTCTGGTCTTTCCGGATCGCGCATTCCGTTTGCCATTCGTGAAATCAATGCAATAGAGATACATAGTTACGATGGTTTCAAAGAAACTGAGTATCAAAATTAGCCATGCTCTAGTCTTGGTATAATCGTTATTAGTCAGCTATGGTAACACCTCCTCCGGTCCAGGTGATGGCTTGTAAATGCTGTGTGCATGCACACGAGGCAAGGGTGAGTTGCGCTTACAACAGGGAGGGGACTGAGACGATGAAGGTTCAGAGAAACGAACGGGGCCAAGCAACAATCTTCTTCGCGGTCTTCATGGCAATTGTTTTTCTCGGCATGGCTGCGCTGGCGCTCGATGTGGGCATGCTCTACCGCGAAAAAAGGATGGTACAGGCCGCGGCCGATGCTGCCGCCATTGCCGCTTCCGCCCAGAATGGCACCACGGACGTCAATGTGTCTGCCAAGGCTGCCGCGCAGCAGCAGGCTGGAGGCATTCTCGCGGGAGAGGTTACTGCTACCCTGAAGAACTCTGCTACCTCGGATGTGCAGGTGATTATTTCACATGCTACAAACACCTTTTTCCTGGGTGCATTCAAGTCCTCGATGAAGTCGGTCAATGTTTCCGCCATTGCGGAAGCTGCCAAGCCCCCTACTACCGCCTGCATCAATGCGTTGAGTCCCAATGCAGTCTCTGACACAAGTTATCCAGTTTATTACTGCGGCCTATCAAGCGGCAGTGCAAGCGCAGGTGGCATTGTTGCGGGCAACTCCGGCGGCAGCGCTCAGATTTCGTCTACAGGTTGCTCAATATGCTCGAATTCCTCCATCGTTGGATGTACGAATGGATCGGGAATAACCTCAACCGCATCGATCAATGCAGGGGGCGGGATTCTTGGTAATGTGACCGCCTCTGGAGGCACATCGACTGCGGGAGGCTGCGTTGACCCGAACGCGGGGCTGGCGCTGCCGGCGTATAATGCCGTCGGTTGCACAGCCGTCCCCTGGGCGAGCAATCCGAATGGTGGCCTAAACGGCCAAGTTCTTGCAGCGAACCCAAATGGGCCACCATATTGCAACTTCACTGACTCGCAGCTCGCCAATCTCACGTTGAGCGGTGGGACATACCTCTTCTCTGGGACGTTCACTCTTACCTATGCGCCTGTTACTGGAACTGGCCCTGTTACCCTCATCTTTTTGCCCGGCAGCAATTTGAACGGCGGCGCGAGCGGTTCACCTGGTTTCGGTAACAATTCAACTATCAACATTACAGCTCCGTCAACAGGTCCCTATGCGGGCATCGCAGTCTGGGATGATAGCGGTACTGCCAGCAGCCCCGACACAATGACCTTCGGCGGCGGCTCCGGTACAACCATCAATGGCGCAATCTACGCGCCGCATACAATTATTGAAGATGGAAACGGTTCCGGTGTCAGCACCGTGAGCGGCGGTATCACTGCCTGGGCAATTCAGGTTGCAGGCAGTGGCCACATTTCCGTTTCAGAGTCTGGCGTTGGCAACAATAACAATGGTCAAGTGACGCTTGTGCAATGAGGAGAAGAAACATGCTCCAGGCAACTACGGCAAGAGGCTACGCGCGGAGGCGAGACAGGTTATCCGTTCGCGCGGCAAGGCGCAACGAGGAGGGAAGTTCCATTGTCGAGCTTGCATTAGTCCTGAATTTTCTCCTCATACCGTTGCTGCTCGGAGTCGCCGGGGCTGGGGTGCTGGTCTACGATTCCATTGAAGTCTCTCAGGCCGCCCACGAAGGAGCGTCCTATGCCTCCCAGGTCTACAGAGCGAATGGCAGCTTTACTCCAACTGCACTTGCGAATGTAACCACTTTCGCGAAAGCAGCTGAACCCAACATTCCCGCCAGCGCGTTGACAACGAATCCCGTAACCGTAACATGCGGTTGCTTGGCCGCTGGCAGCACCGCAACTGCACAGGTCACAGGCGCTTGCACTACAGGCGCTGCTATTGCGTGCGCCAGCAACGCCACTCCTCTGTTTGTTACGGTGAAGACTCAGGCGAATGTCGCTCCACTGGTTAATTTGAAGTCGCTTGGATTCCCGGCGACGGTGCAATTGAACGGAGAGTCTACGTTTGAAATGGCGCCGTAGCACATACAGCAAGTCTATTTTGCAGAAGGGTGAATACGACGGTGAGAAGACCTACTGAGATGATGCGGATGTGGTTCAGAAATGCGTGCGGAACTTTGACGCCGGAGGGGCGGAAGAGAAGGGCGTTGCGCGGCGAAGAGGGAACTGAACTGGTGGAGTTCGCACTCAGCGCATGGCTGCTGTTTATACTCGTATTCGGTCTCGTTGAACTATGTTTGGTCCTCTTCTCGTATAACACCGCGGCCGAAGCCGCGCGAAACACAGCCCGCTGGCTCTCTGTTCAGGGAGCGAACGTGTACGCCGGCACGGTTACCTCGGCAGACATTACCACCCACGTACAGGCGATTCCCGGCGCCGCGCAGATGACACCGACGGTCAATTGGTGCACAAACTCGACAACCTGCTCAGCCACTCCAACTTCTGCCAATACCGCAGCCGGAAGCTTGGTCCAGGTGCAAGTGCAATATGTATTTGCGAGTGTCCCGTTCATATCAAAAAGCTCACTTACCGCGACCAGCACATCTCAGATGGTGATCTGGCAATAACGCGGGAGGTCAGCGCCTCCAGGCCAAGAGGGCAGGGAAGCGGAAGTTCTCTCTGCTCTTGGCGCCAGACTGCGCTCCGAACTGCTACTTCGCCCGAGCCAGCCGCTTGGGCCTGAACGCGCGCAGGTAGGTGTAGACCACCAATTGCAGCACAAGCGCTCCGCAGCAATCGATCGCCACATCCCTGGGGGTGCCGGTGCGGTTGGGCAAATAGGCCTGGTGCAGTTCATCAATGCTGGCCACCATAGAGGTTCCCAGCAGAGCCAGCAGGGCGTCCTCGATGAAGTGGGAGTTCGGCAGAGTCATCCACCAGGCGCGCAACCACAGCAGCCCGATGGTTCCATAGCCGAAGAAGTGCCCGGACTTGCGGATCAGCATGTGGATCAGATTCCAGCGGGCGTTGCCGACCGGGCCGAAAAGAGACTCCCAAAGCCAGCGCAGCGGTCCGCTGGTGTGTTCGGCGCCAAACATTTCCGTGGATTCCAGCATAATGACGCCGATGCCCACAACTACCGGAAGCCAGGCGTTCAACCAGAACCTGAGGCCTTGATGGCTAGAGCTCGTTTCCAACGTGTACAGCCTTTCTGTGGATCGGACAGGTGTTGTCTTCTCACATCCCGGCGGCAAAGTCCCGTCGCCGGAGACTATGGATACGAAAAGCCTCTTGAGCTTCCCAGCCCCATTACACAGGCCGGGATGGCTCAAGGACGGCAGTCAAAGAAAAGCGCGCTATCGCAAATTCAGAATTACCGTGCGGCCCGAAAAATGGTTCAGGGCGCCGTTTTCTTGAGGAAAACGGCGCTTGACTGCATCAACTCACTCTAAACCAATTCTGACTTTGCTCTATTCCACGCGATAGTTGGGCGCTTCCCGTGTGATGATCACGTCATGCACGTGGCTCTCCCGCAGGCCGGCGCCACTGATGCGGACAAACTGTGCCTTCTCCTGCAGTTCCGCGATACTGCGGCAGCCCAGGTAGCCCATGCCGGATCGCAAGCCGCCGACAAGCTGGAAAACCATAGCTTCCAACTGTCCGCGGTAAGGCACGCGTCCCTCAATGCCCTCCGGAACAAACTTGGCCAGCCGGTTCTGGTCGGTGTGTTGGCGCTGCATCACGCTTTCCACGGCCATCTCGGCGCTGGCCAGGTCGTCGGCGCTCTGGAAGTAGCGTTCGCCTGAGCCCTGGTTCATGGCGGTCATCGAACCCATGCCGCGATAGCTCTTGAAGCTGCGGCCCTGGTAGAGAATGGTCTCGCCCGGGCTTTCATCCACGCCGGCAAAAAGCGAGCCAATCATCACCGAACTGGCGCCGGCCGCGATGGCCTTGGTGATTTCGCCCGAGTATTTGATGCCGCCGTCGGCGATAATCGGAATCCCGCTTTCGCGCGCGGCCCGCGCGGCCTCGGAGATGGCGGTAATCTGCGGCATTCCCGCGCCGGTGACCATGCGCGTGGTACAGATGGAACCTGGCCCGATGCCCACCTTGATGGCGTCTGCGCCGGCGTCGATCAAGGCCCGCGCGGCCTCGTAGGTGACCACGTTGCCAGCCAGCAGCCCAACATTCGGGAAGGCCTTCTTCACCGCCCGCACTGCCTCCAGCACCCGCGAGGTATGCGCGTGCGCCGAGTCGATGGCCAGCACGTCCGCGCGCGTGCGAACCAGCTCCGCAGCCCGCTCCAGGAAGTCGCCCGTGGCCCCGATCGCTCCGCCCACGCGCAGCCGGCCCTTTTCGTCCTTGCTGGCGTTGGGGTATTTCAGCTTCTTCTGGATGTCCTTGACAGTGATCAGGCCCTTCAGATTGTACTGATCGTCAACCACCAGCAGTTTCTCGATGCGGTGCTTGTGCAGGATCTGCTCGGCTTCTTCGAGCGTGGTCCCCACGGGCACCGTGATCAGATCTTCCTTGGTCATGACGTCGCCGACGGGAATATCGGTGCGGGTTTCAAAGCGCAGGTCGCGGTTGGTCAGAATGCCCACCAGCCGATGGCCCTTCGTCACGGGAACGCCGGAGATCTTGTAGCGCCGCATCACTTCCAGCGCGTCGCCGATCATCTGGTCCGGGCCAATGGTCACCGGGTCCACGATCATGCCGCTCTCCGAGCGCTTTACCTTGTCGATCTCGCTCGCCTGGTCAACAATGGAAAGATTGCGGTGCACGATGCCGATGCCGCCCGACTGCGCCATGGCGATGGCCATGCGCGACTCGGTCACCGTGTCCATGGCGGCCGAAAGCAGCGGGGTGTTCAGCGTAATATCGCGGGTCAACTGGGTTTGCGTGCTGACGGTTGCGGGCACCACATCGCTATACGCGGGCACCAGCAACACGTCATCAAAGGTAAGGGCTTCGGGCAGGTTTTTGGTTAGCATATGCTTTGGTGCGCCCGGCGGACCGGGGAATCAAGTCCCCGGCGCGGCAGGCGCTTCTCTCTATTGTAACGGAGGGGTCAAGGGCGCGGCGGGAAGAGCCTCAATACGGGCCTGAATATGCTCGCGGATCAGGCGAACGGTTTCGATCAGGTCCGCTTTCTCCGGAGCCGCGAACTGAAACAGCAGATCGTAACGGTAAACGACGGCGAAGTCATTCAATTCACTCAACGGCAACGGTGTGGCAGGCAGAATCTCCCCAGTGGCGAGCAGCGCTGTCTGGAGCCTGCCGAGATTATGCGTGAGTTCATAGGGAACCGCGAGTTGTGACAGAAGTGCCTTGATGAGCTTTTCGACAGCCTGCTGCGCATGAAAACCGAGGATGGATTCGGGAATGCCGTCCAAATGGAGGGAAGCCTCGTCCTCAGCGGCTTTGATCAGAAGAATCTGTGCCTGTGTGTACGGGCCGTTGCTCATACGCCACCTGTCCATCCTGAAGTATCCGGTGATAAATCGAGTTGATCGAGCCGCGAAACTGGCTTGCATAGCCCTCGGTGGCGAGCACCAGATCGATCGTCATCGGCAGTTCGTCCAATTTGCGGCGCAACTTCCTGTGAACGCTGTCCAGTTCAGGCTCGGCAGCGTCGGGCAAGAGCACTGCAAGGTCCAGATCGCTGTCCCAGCGGGCCTTGCCGCGTGCCCAGGAGCCAAAGAGAATGACGCGGGAAGGCTGCGCAATCCCAACAGCAGTTTTCACGGCCAGATCGACCTTCTCCTGCGTAGGGCTCAGGGCTTCAAGGGCGGCGCGAACTTTTTCGGCGGTCTGCATGAAAACCTCAATGTTAGTTTAGCCCGGTTTCTTTGTTTGCGATGCGACAAAACTGCCGCTCAGCGTATCGAAGTGGAGTCCTGACGGAAGGCTCCCAGCTTCAGAAACTCGTTCCAGGATTCCCAACTTGCGCGCCATGCGTTCGGAGATTCGCATGGGGATCTTTTCCTCGTTGCCGAGCGTGAGAACCACGTACCGCAGCCACAGAAATTTTGCTCCGGCGAATTGGATTTCATTCCAGGGAATGCAGAGCGGAGGATGGCCGATGCGGAACAGAAAAAGCATTGATAAATAAAGAGCATCCTGGGCGGTAACCATACGGACGGCATTGCCATAGCTCGTCTTGAACCTCATCTTTACGCCGTAGAAGAACGGTCCAGCGGTTTTCGTCTCACCGTAAGGCTCGGTCTGCGCGCGAAATCGCGTGGACAGTGCGTGCCATCCGCTTAGAAAGCTGATGATGACGCAAACGATGCACCAGAAGGCCGCGAAAAAAACCGCGAAACCGAGTAGAACGCTCAAAAAGTTGTTCAGGCTGTCGTGCAGCGCACACCTCCTCAGGCCGTTGGAGCCATCTTCTTGGCCGCCTTGAGCAGCACGCGCAGCGCCTCGTTCACGGAGTTCGCATCAGGAAAGGCAGCGGCTACGTCGTGGGCCAGCGTCACCATAACCACATCTTGCGGAAATCGATCCGCATATTTGCCACGCACGGCATCGGTAAAATCGTATTCCGACCGCATCGTGTCCTTGAATTTAGGCGATTCAGGCATATCGTTCGCTCCGTCCTACACCCCCACCGGGAACGGCTTCGGGCTGGATTCGACGGCTGGAGCGCCCGTGCGCCAGCGGTCGAAGCGTCCTTGCAGGAGGCTCATCAGGCCGGTATACCAGTAGCCGATGACAAACAGAATCAGGAACGGCGCGGTGAAGTAGTTGTGGTTCGAGAAGGTGTAGAGAATGCAGCCCATAAAGTAGGCGCCAATCAGCATCTCGATCCACGGAGCCAGCATCAGCCGCTTGCGATACTTGGCCGCATGGGTCTTCTCGCCCTTCTTGGCCACGCTGTACTTCGGCGTGCGTACAAACGCGCTTTTGATGCCGAAAATCGCCTCCATCACCGCCTTGGTGTTGGTGACCGTAAGGCCGATGCCGAGGGCCATCAGAACGGGCAGATAGTAGAACGTCTTCCACCATGTTTTTGGGAAAAGCACCCGCTCAGCCGCCAGATAAAAGACCGCAATGGAGAAGGTAGAGGCGGTAAAAAGCGGAAAATCGATCAGCACCATCTGAAACCAGCCCTGGTAGAAGCGCACAATCATCGCCGGCATCAGGAACGCCGTCATGATGATCATCAGCGGGTAGCTCAAATTGGCCGTAAGATGCTGGATCGATTCCCACTTGTTGCGCTTTGAGGCCTTCGACTTGAAGACCAGCGGCAGAATCTTGATGCTGACCTGGATCAGCCCCTTGGCCCAGCGCGCCTGTTGCGTTTTGAAGGCGGTCATCTCGATGGGCAGCTCCGAGGGGCACTCGACCTCGGGCAGGTACTTGAACTTCCAGCCGGCCATCTGCGAGCGGTAACTGAGGTCGGTGTCTTCGGTGAGGGTATCGTGCTGCCAGCCGCCGCCGTCGGCAATGGCTTTGATGCGCCACATGCCGGCGGTGCCGTTGAAGTTGAAGAACTCGCCGGAGCGGCTGCGCGAACCCTGCTCGATTACAAAGTGCGCGTCCAGCAGAATGGCCTCGATCCGGGTCAACATGCTGTAGTCGCGGTTGAGGTGAGTCCAGCGGGTCTGCACCATGCCGATCTGCGGCTCGGCGAAATGGTGGATCACCTTCATCAGCCAATCCTTCGGCGGCACAAAGTCGGCGTCGAAGATGGCCACGAACTCGCCCTTGGCCACCGTCAGGCCTGCCGCGAGCGCCCCGGCCTTGTAGCCCATGCGGTTAGTGCGGTGGATGTAATAGACCGGATGGCCCAGCGCCGCATAGCGCGCCACGATGTCCTTGGCCACTTGCTGCGTCTCGTCGGTCGAGTCGTCCAGCACCTGAATATCCAGCTTCTCGCGCGGATACTCCATGCCGCAGACCGCCTCGACCAGCCGGTCGATCACGAACTGCTCGTTGAAGATGGGCAGTTGCACGGTCACCCGCGGCAGCTCCTTGAAGTGCTGCGGCGGATCGGCATGGTATTTATCGCGATTCTTGTAGTAGACGTAGCACATCGTGTAGCGATGAACGCCATAAAACGACAGGGCGATCATCACCGCGAAGTAGGGAAGCAGCATCGTCAGATCAAACCAGTTCCAATGGTAGAGGCCTTTGAAGGTCTGATCAGTGTACTGCATCTTCAGGTAATGGCGGAGGCCAGTTGGGGCAAACGTCATGTAAGCTGCCAAGCGCATGGGCAGGCCGCCAAGCTGGATCCGGCACAGGCTGGAAATAGAATTTAAAGAGTTTACTAACGCGGCAAACAGGGCAAGCCTCCACGATACTGACAACAGCAATTGTAGACGAGTAGAGGGACGAACGTAGAAACTGTCTGGCGCGCGGCCTGGGCAGCGGATGTGGCTGCGCTGCGCCGATTCTTTATGTCTTACAGGCTGCGGATGAACTTGCCGTTTTGAAAGGGCGCTGCCGACTCTGCGCCCTTTCAAAAAAGCTCAACTTTTGAACTACCTGCAAAATTGCCTTCAGGCTGAATTCGTGCCCTGACACATCTTGCAATCTCCATGGAATATGTCGAGTGACTCAGAAGCGGATTGATCCGCAAAATTCAGCGGATCGAGCGCAAACCATATACCCCCGGGGGGTGTGGGGGGGGGAGGGGGTATGCCGGTGGGGTGGGTACGGACCGGGCGCACTCCCTTCCCATGTTCATGATGCGCTGCTGAATGGAAATGATCTGCAACCATGTGGGGTCAGTGAGATCGATTGGGATGAAAATCGCTCTTTGATCCCAAAATCCCAGGTCTTTGACCGCATCATTTTGTGCCACGAGATTGTGCTTTCCCCGGTCTCAAAATCGGGACCTCCACCCCACGGACGAAGACCTATCCGTGGGGACCCCGAACCGGGGGCACCCACAGTTGGTATAACTTCAAGCGGTCAGAGACCTATAGAACCTCTTTGCCATCTCGATGGAATTATGCAAGAGGCTCTTTTGTGGTGAATCTGCGCTTGCTACTGCAACAGCGTCGCGGTCACCACCACTTGCATGCTGCCCTTGCTGTCAAGGTCGTCGGATTTGAAGACGACAGTGGGTTTGCCGATGGGAATGAGAACCGCCGAGTCCCATTTGTTCTGGCGCATGATGGGCTGATGGACGTTCGAGCCGAGAATCGCTGTTCCGCCGATGGTGCTTACATCCGCAGCCAGGTTGAGCGTGAGCGAGCGCCCAGTGTCATGGACGTTACGGATATCGATGCGTACTCCGACGTCCTCATATTGATATTGTGTGTTCACGGTTGCATTGTCTTTCGCGTCCGTTGAAAAGGAACCAATTGGAACTGGAATTTTGGAATTGGCGCGAATGCTGTTTTCGTAACGGTTAGAGTTGGTGACAACGGTGGTCGAGTAAGAGCGGCTGTTGACGGGCTTGCCCTCCGCGCTGACTTCCTGGACGACGATGTCAAGGTGGTAGTAGTGATCCGGAGGAGGAGGGGTTTTGGCGGCGTCTTGAGTCTTGGCGTCGTCCTGGGCAAAGCTCTTCGGTCCGAAGGCCAGGGTGAGAAACACGAGGCAGCAAACGAGCGTGATTTTGCGCATGAAAGTCTCCTTAATTGTTGTTTGGATCGGGAGTGTCCTGATCGAGCGGTTTAAGCGGTTCGAGTGGTGGAATGCGAATGGCGGCGATGCTGATCGGTGCTTGAAACTGTTTTTGCGATTCAATGAGGGCCTTGCGCTCCGCGTCCGAAGCGTGGCTGATAAAGACGGCCAGAGCCTGCTCCTCGCTGGTGAGCGGCCGCGGGGTGGGGAAGACATCGAGCTTGGGCAGAGGCGCGGGCTGTGTCATGCGCGCGACTGGCTGACTCAGTGGCTTGCGTCGCGCACTGCCGGATTTTGAAGGCAGCAGGTTTTCGGTGCGCAAGGCGGCATGGGGAGGCTGCATGAAGCCCTGTTCTGCCCGGCTGGAGCGAAGCGGAGCGGTTTTCTGCATAAAAAAGAAAAGCAGCAGGCAGGCCGCGGCTGGCAGCGCGACGGCCCATGGCAACCAGCGGCGGCGGTTTGCAGAGCTTTTCCCTGGCCGCAACAAAGTCACAGAAATAGGCGGCTCGGCCGTGGTGGCGCGAGCAACGGCGAGATGGGCCAGGACGCGCTCTTGCAGGCCAGAGTCCGGGCCGGGATCGGCGTATGTCGAAAGAGCCGCGTCGAGCAGTTGGTCGAGGTTGTCGTCGTCACACATAACGAGTCTCCTGAAGGCGCGCGTCACGCAGGGCGCTGAGTTTTTTGCGAAGCATTTCGCGCGCGCGTTGCAGGCGGGTACGAACGGTTCCCTCGGGAATGCCGAGGATGCCGCCGATTTCGCGGGAGTTGAGTTCGTCGAAGGCGGAGAGCGCAAGAGGCACGCGAAGGTCTTCGGGCAGCGCGTCGATCATGGAGTGAACCGTGGCCATCTGGTTGGCATTCAGCAGGGTTTGCTCGGGACCGGGGCGCGGCGAGGGCAGTTCGCCGGCCTGATCCGGTTCGGAGATTGGGCCAGCCGGCTGGGGCGAGCGGGAACGGCTATCGACGGCGACGCGCCAGGCAACACGGGCCAGAAAGGCGCGTTCGTTGTCGAGGTTCTGCCATCCGCGATTGCGATACAGCTTCAAGAAAGTCTCCTGAACCACGTCTTCGGCATCGTGCGAGTTGAGCAGAACCGCGTAGGCGACGCGGAAGACGAAGCGCGACTGACGCCGGACAAGCTCCGTGAACTCCGCTTCTTCGTCAGTGGTCAAGACGCGTGCTCTCCATCGGGACCTGCTGCCTGACGATTCATGCCGTGTCAAGGCGTCTTCATTCCCCGTACATACGCTAAGACGGTGGTTGGGCGAGAAGTGTTCAGATGTTTTTCGCGGTGGTGGGCGCAGAGACTGATCGGGCCGGTCTGGTTCCGGAACAGCGGACGCCGGCTGGCGATCAGAGGTGGTGCTCGCGCGCGAGTTCTGCGTTCGGACTCTGAGCCTGGCTTTTGCCGATTCAGAGCCTGCTGTTCTTGGCCGCGTACATGGCGGCGTCGGCGGCGTTCAGGAGGTCGTCCGCGGTGGCGCTGTCCTCGGGGTAGAGGGCGACGCCGAAGCTGGCCGTGCCCTGCAGGGTGTGGCCTTCGAGAAAAAACGGATCGTTGAAGCTGTGTTCCAGTCGCCGGACGACCTCATCGACGCCGGCGCGGTTGCGCACCGCCGGCAGCAGCACGGCAAACTCATCGCCGCCCAGCCGCGCCAGCAGGTCGCCGGGGCGCAACTGCCGCTTCAGCCGCAGCGTCACTTCCTGCAGATACAGATCTCCAAGGTGATGGCCGTAAAGGTCATTGACTTGCTTGAACTTGTCCAGGTCGATGTAGATCAGCCCGAAGATGCCGGCATTCTGGCGCGCCTCGTCAATCTGGGCGTCCAGGCGCTTTTCCAGCGAGAAGCGGTTGTGGACGTCGGTGAGCAGGTCGAACTCCGAACGGTGGTGCAGGTCGGCGTCGCGCCGGCGGGTTTCGATGGCCAGCGTGGCCAGCCGCGCCCCCACGAGAAGCGCTTCATTCTCAGTGGGCCGGGGTGGTGTTTCTGAATCGAAGGCGGCAAAGAGCGTGCCTAGCGCCGGACCGGAGCGGGCGGGAATCTCCTCCGGGACAATGCGCAGGTTGTTCGGTTCCGGCGGGTGATTTCCCAGCCGCGCGCCATCGGCGACCTCGCACCAGCACGGCGCGCCCTCCAGTCTGAAGGAGACCAGTTCGGCGATCTGCTCCAGAATGTTGGCGAGCGGTTTGGCTCCGTTGATGTCTTCCAGGATGCGGCTGCGCCGCCGCTCCAGTTCTGCCTCGGCCTCCGTGCGAGCTGACATCAGGGCGGTCTGGCGGCGCATCCTGCGTCCGAGGACCCAGCCCCAGAGGCCAATAACCGCGACGACGACCAACAGCAGGCCGACGAGGAGAATCAGGTTTCGAGTGGTCAGCAGGGAAGGCTTGGCAATAACCACAATATCTTCCGAGGATCGCATCAGAATATTGAAGGGAACCTGGACGTTGAAGGGGTTGGAGCTTCCGAGGATGCAGACGCCCGTGACGCGAATTCTGGAGCCCCGCGGAATTTTCTTCATGGGCGGAGTTCCCTCTTCCGGCTGGCCCAGCATTGCCGTGAATAGATTGCCGCCGGAGGAAAGAACGTACTCGTCCTGCAAACCCTCCCGGACCTCCGTTACCACTTCTCCCTCGATAGAGACCAGGTCGAATAAATTGCTGCTCGATACCAGTTTCTTCCAGGTTACCGGTAGCGGCTGGACGAGGGCATGGACGTTGCGATTCCGGATTTCACCGAATGTCAGAACTAAAAAGCCGCTCTCCGTATCAGGAAATCCGGTCGCGTCTACTTCATCGTTGAGATCCAGGTTGGTGTTCCGCGTCTTGGTGTCGATCCACAGGCTCTTGGAGCCATTCTGCAATACCACGGCTCTTCCCGGCTCGTAATAGGTGATGGCGCCCTGCACATGAACTCTCTGTGTGAGATCGCGCACATAATGACTGGCAAGAATCTGGTTCATGGGCATTACGGGAAGGGAGAGCGGGCTGACTGCGGCGCGCTTCAGAACCTTCATATCCGCGGGCGAGGAAACGTAGAGCTGAACTCCCGTTGGCTGCATCTTGCCGTCGTATCTTATACCGGCAACTCCGGTGACCTCGACGTCCGTGTCCAGCAGGTTTGAGAGCGCGCTTGCATCGTTGGTTTCAATGAATGTGTCGACGTAACCGCCATCCATGAGCAACTGCACACGGGCGAGGGTGTGCCGCGGCAAGCTGGCATTGCGCACATCCTTTCGCTGTTCCATATCGATGGCGCGAATCACGCCATGCACGGTAATCAGCATGCAGTCGCGTTTGACTCGGATCAACTCATCGAAAGTGGATGGGATGGGCTTGGGCAGTTCGCCGTGGCGGAGCAGGGTCACGCGATCACTGGCCACAACGGCGCTGAAACCCACTTGCGTCGTTCCCTCTACCCGGATGCGATCACCGGGAACCAGGCTGGCATATGTGTTCGCTTTGACAAAGATAGCCGCGCCGCCATCCTGAACAAAAAGCACTGTTTCAGATGCGCGCGAAAACGTGACCGTGGCCTCGAAGGCGACAGGCAAGCCCCTGCTGGCCTCTGCGTTTGTGAGGTTGTGAATCGCGCTTACGGTGGTCAGCGTGGCGGGCGCAGCCGCCCAGGCAGCCCAAGCGCATCCGAGGATCGCGGCAATCACTGGAACCAATCGCTTCATCGCTTTTCCAGTCGAACCGGCACTCATCTGTTGATTCCTAAAGTGTACATCGTCAATGCGGTTTGATACTTACGCGGAGCCGGTCCTTCTGCTGCAGCTTGATCGAGCGGTATCTTGCGGAGAGCGCGCGCCGTTCTCCGCCACCCTGCGCCAGCATCTTTCAGCCGCCGCTCTGAGTTGCCTGGAATGCAGGATATGTGGTGAAAACATGCGAGGTCTTTCTCAAAAAAGACCGGCCCGCTTCTCGATGTGAGGAGCGGGCCGGTTTGGTCCTGAAACAACAAGGCAGGCTACTCTTTGGCCTTGGCTTCAACGGCGGCTTCGGCTTCGGCTGCGGCTGCCGCTTCGGCTTCTTCTTTCTCCACTGCCGCCTTTGCCTTTGCTTTCGCCTTTGCTACGTCGGTGGCCAGCGCGCCCAGGTCGGCGGCCAGCTTCTCGGTAGAGAAGGCTTCGATCAAATCGCCTTCCTTCAAGTCATTGAAGCCGCCCAGGCCAATGCCGCACTCCATGCCGTTGGTGACTTCCTTGGCGTCGTCCTTGAAGCGCTTCAGGGAGTTGACCTTGCCCTTGAATATCTGCTCGGAGGCGCGCATGACCCTGATTTCCGCGTCGCGGCGAATGACTCCGTCTTGAACGCGGCAACCGGCGATGGTGCCAACCTTCGGAATTCTGAAGACGTTGAGAACCTCGGCGCGGCCCAGGTAGTTTTCCTTGAAGGTAGGTTCGAGCATGCCGAGCATGGCCAGGCGCATCTTGTCCTGCAACTCATAAATGATGGAGTGCAGGTGGATGTCCACGTTCTCCTGTTGCGCCAGTTCGGCCGCCTTGCGCTCGGGGCGCACGTTGAAGCCGATGATGATGGCGTTGGAGGCGGTAGCCAGCAGAACGTCGGTTTCCGTGATGGAGCCGACGCCGCTGTGGATGACCTTGACGCGCACCTTCTCGGTGGACATGCGGGTCAGCGAATCGGCCAGCACCTCGACCGAGCCTGTGACGTCGCCCTTGATGATGAGATTCAGATCCTTGACGCCGGCCAGACGAATCTGTTCGGCAAGACCTTCGAGCGAGACGCGGGAACTCTTGGCGAGCTGTGCGTCGCGTTCCTTCATCCTGCGGTATTGGGCGATGCTCTTGGCCTTGTCGCGATCGGCTACGACCAGGAAAGTGTCGCCCGAGTCGGGCATGGATTCCAGGCCGAGGACTTCGACCGGGGTTGAGGGGCCGGCTTCTTCGATGGCGCGTCCGCGGTCGTCGAACATGGCGCGAACCTTGCCGAAGGTGTTGCCGACGATGTAGCTGTCGTTGAGGTGCAGGGTGCCGTCCTGAACGAGGACGGTGGCCACTGCGCCGCGGCCGCGATCTAGCTTGGCTTCCAGAACCGAACCGACAGCCTTGCGGCCAGGCGTCGCCTTGGGCGCCTTGAGGTCGCTGACCAGGCAGATCATCTCCAGCAGCAGGTCGAGATTGATGCGCTTCTTGGCCGAGACCTCGACGAAGACCGTGCCCTCGCCGCCGGCTGCCCACTCTTCGGGAATCAGGCCGCGGTCAGCGAGCTGCTTCTTGACGCGCTCGGGGTTGGCATTCGGCTTGTCGATCTTGTTGACGGCCACGATGATGGGCACATCGGCAGCCCTGGCGTGGTCGATGGCCTCCAGAGTCTGAGGCATGACGCCGTCATCGGCGGCCACAACGATGACCACAATGTCAGTGACCTTGGCGCCGCGGGCTCTCATGCGGGTGAAGGCTTCATGGCCTGGGGTGTCGAGGAAGACGATTTCGCGGCCGGAGGCCGGAGAGCCTTCCTTGTTGAATTTCACCTTGTAAGCGCCGATGTGCTGGGTGATTCCACCCGCCTCGCCGGAGACCACGTCGGTCTCGCGGATGGCGTCGAGCAGCGAGGTCTTGCCGTGATCGACGTGGCCCATGACAGTGACCACGGGCGAACGGGGAACCTCAAGCTCGCCGGTGTTATCGGCTTCGAGGACTTCTTCGATGGCCTCGTTGGCAATCTCCTCTTCGTAGCTGATGACGGTTGCGGCAGCGCCAAACTTGGCGGCGACGTCCTTGACCATCTCGGCGTCGAGGGACTGGTTGACGGTGACCATGATGCCGCTCATCAGAAGTGTGGCGATCAGGTCCTTGGCGCGGACATCCAGCTTCTCGGCCAGATCCTTGACGCTGATCCCCTCGGTGACGGTGATTTCGCGGGTGATGGGCAGCGGCTCGGTGGCGTAATGCACCCCGCCATAACGTGGCGGCGGCACAAAGCCCTTCATCGGGCCTTCCTTCGTCTTGGGATACTGCGGGCGGCCGCCGCGGCCTCTGGAAGGCGCGCGCGCCGGGCGAGGAGCTTCGCCGGTTGGCGGCGCTGCGCCGCCGGGGCGTGGAGCGCCGGGACGAGCGCCAAAGCCGGGCCGTACGCCAGGACGAGCGCCCGGCGCGCCAGTTCCGGCGTAACCGCCGGCAGTGCGCGTGGGGTGCTTGGGGCGTGGACCGCCAGCGAACTGGCCGGGCGCGCCTCCGGCTCCGGGGGTGTGTGGGGTAAAGGCGCCAGGGTGACCGGCTCGGCGGTCGAAAATGGGTCTTCCGCGCGAAATGACGCCTACAGAAGCTCCAACAGCAGACGGCGGGGGCGCGGGAGGCGCCTTATAAACCGGGCGCGGCCCGGTTTGCGGCATGACAAGACGCCGTGCGGGCACTGCCGGGGTGGTTGTTGGGGTGGTGTGTCCCTTGGCGCGTACGGGCTGATGCGCGGGCGGCGCAGCAGCAGCGGTTGCCTCGGGCGCGGCCGCCGGAGCCACATTCTCCTTCTTGGGAGCAAGGGCAGCGGCTTCGGCAACGGGGGCTGCCGCAATGACAGCAGCCTCTGCGGCCTTGGGAGCCTTGGCGGCTTGAACTGCGGCAACAGGCGCGGCTGCTGGCGCGATTGTTGCTGCCTGCGCTGCGGCTTCAGGTGTCACAACCGGGGGCGCAGCTGCCGGCTTGACGGCAACAGGATGCTCAACGGCGTGGGGGTGCGCTTCGTGGACAACGGGAGCCGCTGGGGGCTTGACCACCACGGTCACCGCTGGAGGTGCGGCTGCGACTGCCGGGCGCGGCGCGGCTGCGGCGCCTGCGGGAGCCTTGGCCACCACCGGGCCGGCTGGCGGGCGCGTGGCAATGGCTGGCATTGCGGGCGGCACAACAACAATGGGCGGCGCGGAGCGGGGTTGGGGAACGATCCTGCGCGGTTGCGGCCTTGCCGGAGCCTCTGGCGCCGGCGCGACAGAAACAACCTTGGGGGCTGCTTCGGGCGGGGCTGTTGGGGGCTTCGATGGCGCATGGCCGTGTCGCGATGCTGCTTCCTGCTCCTGCTTCTTGGCCAGAATGGCCTTCATCACGTCGCCGGGCTTGGAAATATGCGACAGATCAATCTTGGGCGCAATCACCTGCGCGGTGCGAGACCCTTGTGCCCCCGCCTGGCCAGCGGGGCGCGATCCGTGCGCAAAATGCGTGCGCACCTTGTCGGCCTCATAGTCCTCCAGGGAACTGGAGTGTGTCTTGCCGGTGGCCAAGCCAAGTTCTGCAAGCATGTCAAGAATCTTCTGACTCTTGACCTCCAGCTCGCGCGCGAGAATATTGATTCGAACCTTACTCATCAGCCTCTTTTCGAATTGTGTTACCCAAAGCCCTTAGTCGCTCATGGCTACCTCATGGCATTGGCGGTTCTCAGAACTTTCGTTGTCGTCTGATCGGGTTTGAAGCAAGCGGCGCATCTTACGCGTCATCTTCCTTGTCCGCCTTCTCGTCGGGTGTCGCGCTTCCGTTTTCGTTCTCTTCCAGCAGCGGCTGCTCCGCGCTTTGTGCGTCTTCCTCAAGCGCCTCGGCTGGCTGATCTTCCAGAGTCTCCACTTCCGCCTCATCCGCGGGAGGAATATCCTCGACGGCCTCTTCGGCTTCGTTGCCGTATTCCTCCGCATCCTCTTCGGCAGCGGGCAGGTTCTCTTCTTCCGCGGCGCGGACATTCTCCGCTTCGGTGATGACCGCGGCGTCGTTTTCCGCTTCCGCTTCGTCGGTTGCCAGAACCGCCTCGCGTTCTTCTTCAATCACGGCCGGTTCCGCGGATTCAGCTTCGGCGGTTCCCGCAGCTTCTTCTGCAGACGCTTCCGCATTGGCCGTTCCGGCGGCTTCGGGCGCCTCCGCGCCTTCTTCGAACTGGCCGAAGTAGTGGCGCACGGCCACGCTGATCTTCTCCAGCGTCTTTTCGCCGATGCCCGGAATCTCTTCCAGCTGCTCGGGGGTCATGTCGGCCAGCGCCTCGACGGTTGTGATGCCGGCTGTAACCAGCTTCTGGATAATCCCCTCGCCCAGTTCGCCAACCTGCTCGATGGGGGTGGTGGGACCGCCGGAGAGAGCCTGCATCTGCTGCTCCACTTCCTGGCGCTTTTCTTCTTCGCTCTTGATGTCGATCTTCCAGCCGAGCAGCTTGGCCGCGAGGCGCACGTTCTGGCCCTTTTTGCCGATGGCCAGCGACAGTTGCGTGTCGTCCACGATGACTTCGAGCTGCTTGTCGGTCAAATCCGCGATGGAAACGCGGCTGACCTTGGCCGGCTGCAGCGCCTTCTCGGCAAAGGTGGTGATTTCGTCGGAATACTCGATAATGTCGATCTTTTCACCGCGCAGCTCGCGGATGATCGACTGCACGCGCATTCCCTTCATGCCCACGCAGGCGCCGACCGGATCCACGTCCTTGTCGCGGCTCTGCACGGCAATCTTGGTGCACTCGCCGGCTTCGCGCGCAATGGCCTTGATGACCACTGTGTTGTCGTAAATCTCGGGAACTTCGGACTGGAAGAGGGTCTGCACCAGCTCCGGCGCAGCGCGCGAAACGATGACCTGCGGCCCTTTGGCGGCGCGGTCCACCTTGAGCAGAACCACGCGCACGCGCTCGCCGATGGAGAACTGCTCCAGCCGCGACTGCTCGCGCTTGGGGCAGCGGCCTTCGCCCTTGCCCAGGTCGAAGATAATGTCCTGGCCTTCAATCCGCTTGACGGTCGCGTTCAGCACTTCCCGGTCGCGGTTGGCATATTCATTGAAGATGGTGTCGCGTTCAGCCTCGCGCACCTTCTGAAAGATGACCTGCTTGGCCAGTTGGGCGGCGATGCGGCCCAGGGGCGTGGTATCGCGATAAAGCCGGATCTCGCTGCCCACTTCAACCTCCGGCGCCAGTTTCTGCGCTTCGGTGAGGGTGATCTGGTTCAGCGGGTCTTCGATGGGATCATCATCGGCGACGACCGTTTTGTAGATGTAGGCCAAAATTGCGCCGGTTTCCTTGTTCAGCTCGCCGCGCATGTTTTCCTGAGTCTTGTAAAACTTGCGCGTGGCCAGGGCGATGGCCTCCTCGACGGCGCCAATCACGATAGCGGGGTCAATGCCTTTCTCCTGGCTCAGGAGCTCGATACTCTGGTACAAAACGCTGGCCATACTCTGCTTGCTCTCTCTACTTCGCTTGCGGCTTGCGCCGGTTCAGTTGTTATAGGGACCAGGAACTTGGGGACTAGGGACTAAGTCCGCCGCACGCTGGCCGGGTCTCGTTCCGCGCTGCTTGCTCTCTAGCCCCTACGTCCCTGCTTCTTCAAATCTCCGGCACCAGCTGCGCCTTCTCGATGTTGACAAGGGCAATTTCCACAATGCTCACGCCGGCCTTCCGGCTCTTGCTGTTCTGCTTCACCGCCGACAGGTCAATGGTGATCGTTTCGTCCGATCCGGAGCCGGCCACGGTTGTCAGCCGTCCCTGCCAGTGCCGGTTGTTGTTGATCGGCTCGAAGGTCTGCACCTTCACCAGGCTGCCCAAAAACCTTTGAAAATCCTCGGGCCTGGTCAGTTTGCGGTCCAGCCCCGGAGAGCTTGCTTCCAGCGTATACGCAGTGCCCGGAACCAGGTCTTCCACATCCAGCAGCACGCCAAAATCCCGGCTGAAAGCTGCGCAATCCTCGTGAGTAACGCCAGAAAGCTTCTCCAGCCGATCCAGACTCAGCGTACCTTCCTGGACCTCATGGAGGAGCTGCTTGGGCAAATCCTCGTTTTCTTCTCCGGCGGCAATCGCCGCCTTCAACCGCGCGCGCTCCGCGGCATCCTTCTCAAGATAGACGCGCAGCGTACGTTCCTTCGCCGGGCCAATGAACTCGATGTCCACCACGTCCAGCCCATGAGAGGCGGCCACGCGCGATGCCGCCGATCGAATTGCGTCCAGCTTGACTGCCATCGTTCCCCTGGCCGCCCAAATACCCATGCAACATGAATTCGCCGTTCGGAAACTCGCTCACAGGGCGACCTTGTTGCGGGCTCCGCGCTTCCAAACCACTGTTCCCCAACCGGGGCCTTTGCTGCAAATAAAAAGTGGGCTGTAAGCCCACTCATCTCTCCGCCAGCCGGTGCGGTCACGGCAACTCAGGCGGACAAATTCGTCTGCATCCTTAGCATACGGCTATTCCGGTGCAAATTCAATTGGCAAATGAGGCGGAATCGGCGAATTCTGGCCGGTTTGAGAGCGGCGGAGTGAGGCCTTTGGCTCTTTATCTCTCAAAAGCGAGAGCTGGAGCGCCCGGTTTTGGCGGCTTGAAGGCGCCAGCGCGCTCTATCGATGAGGAAGGCGTGATGGTGGATTGAGAGGCCGCGGATTGGCGCTCGGTATTCACGGGAACTTCATACAACGTCCTGATGCAAACAAGCGACTCTACCGATAATAAGAAGTACACGTTCCCAAATAATCTGTTTCCCTAACCTGAATAATGCATGAAGCGGTATATAGCGAAAGCCTGATGTGCTACAAACATGTTGACTAGACATCATTTACAGCACAAAAGGACTTTCGCTTGACTGATTTT
>Ga0302275_10000650_pt1 | contig 38847 bp, 32 predicted proteins | sample III_Bog_N2_2_FD_200229 | JGI IMG/M metagenome (GOLD analysis project Ga0302275, IMG submission 200229) | Peat permafrost microbial communities from Stordalen Mire near Abisko, Sweden - III_Bog_N2_2 | ecosystem: Environmental > Terrestrial > Soil > Wetlands > Peat | place: Sweden: Abisko... | reverse complement strand
CGGCGACGCTCCAGAAATCGTGGCAAGCTCTTCGACCGGATGGTGCAACAGGCCGTCATGATCGACCCCGTTCCATACAAATCTATGATCCGTTGTGGCAAAAACGGTGCAAAGCGCAACCACAACCTGTAGTGCCTACCTGAGTGAAGTGAATAACCACCAACCACGATTTCCGTTGAACTGAAAAGCATAAAGACCTCTTGCAGTCATCCCTGCGGAGTCATTTTGGGGTAAACCTCTCGATTGTTCGTCGATCAGGTCATCTCTTCAGATCGGATTTATGCTTTGCGGTATCTATCCGGCGTTAGGCGGACACAGTTCTCCTCTTGTTGTTGCGCATCAGAAATGCGTAGCGCGAGAAGTTATAAGCCAGATTCTCAAGTCCAATCTTGGTGCTCGCTCGCGCCGAACCAATCGTGCGAACAAAGCACCCGTTCATCGTAGTCGCCATATGCCCAAAAACGTGCTCGATTCGCGCTCGTACTCGCGAACGCTCAGTGTTTGCGGCTTTCTGTTCCGGCGTCAGCGGCTTGTTGCGATATGCGCGTTCGTGAATGTGCGAAGTGTAGTTGTTCTCTTTCAGCCGCTCCTGCTGCGCCTCAGAACGATATGTGCTGTCGGCCCACGTCTCTCGGCTGTCGTTATTCGAATCCAAAATCTTGTCCATCTCCTGGCTGTCGTGAACGCTCGCATCGGTGACGGTGTATTGGCGAATCAGCTTGTGCTTGCGGTCTGCATTGACGTGATTCTTGTAGCCGAAATACGATACGTCGTTCTTCTTCGTCCAGCGAGCTTCCGTGTCTTTGTGCGTCTTTTTCTTCGCGCTCCAGCCTTCAGGAATTCCGCCGTTTTGGATGGTTTTGTTGTCGTCGCGGTTGTTGCGCTGGCGCGGAACTTCGACGAAAGTAGCGTCGATAATCTGCCCGCCGCTGGCCTTGAAGCCGCCCGCATTGAGCATGCTGTCGAACTGAGCAAAGAGCTTTTCCACGGCATTGGCCGCAGCCAGCTTCTCGCGAAACTGCCAAACCGTGCGCGCGTCTGGAACCGTGTCATGCAGTGCAAAACCGAGAAAACGCATGAAGCTCAGACGATCAAGAATCTGATATTCCGTCTGTTCGTCAGAAAGATTGTAGAGGGCCTGCAGCACGAGAATCTTGAACATCAGCACGAGATCGAATGCAGGCCGACCGCCTTTGCCGCTGTCTTTGCGCTCAATGGCGGACTCAAGAACCGGGCGAAATGATTCCCACTCCACAAGGTGATTCACTTGTTCGAGAAAATCCCGCGTCTGCAACAGCTTGTCCTGACGTTGAGAAAAATCAAAAAATCCTGCCTGCTTCATCTGGAACTCCATGTAAGAATGCTGCCTACATTGGATGCTCATGCAGAATCAAATGCCAGTTTTTATTGCAAGGGGTTTTTAGAAGTGCCCTATACTTATCTCAATCCTGCAAAAATCTGTTGCGCAAGGAGTCCCTATGCTGGAAAAGTCGCTCGAAGCTCTGGAAATGACCGGAATCATGGCGTGGGAGATTCTCTGGGCTCTGTGTCTGGGATTTCTACTGTCGTCGATCGTCGAGTCGGTCGTCTCCAAGGCGCAACTCTCCAGGCTTCTGCCCGACTCCTCGCCGCGCACCATTCTGAAGGCCACCGGACTCGGCGCGGCGTCGTCCTCCTGCTCCTACGCGGCGACGGCGCTGGCGCGCACCCTCTTCCGCAAGGGCGCGGACTTCATCGCCGCAATGTCCTTCCAGTTCGCCTCGACCAATCTGGTCGTTGAGCTGAGCGTTCTGCTCTGCGTAATGCTTGGCTGGCAGTTCATGGCGGCGGAGTTCATCGGCGGGCCGATCATGATTACGCTGCTGGTCGTTCTGCTGCGCGCCACGCTGCGCCCGCGCGTCATCGAGGCCGCCCGCGTCTACGCCAATCGCGGCATCGCCGGTCGCATGGAGGGCCACGCCGCCATGGACATGAGTCTGCACGAGGGAACCTTCCTGCAAAAGCTCCGCTCGCCCGCCGGACTGACCGCGACCAGCCACTACTACTGGATGGACTGGTACTGTCTGGTGCCGGACATCGCTCTCGGACTCTTGCTCTCCGGCATCATCGCGGCGTTTGTGCCCACCAGCTTCTGGCAGGCCTTCTTCCTGACCGGCCATCCGCTGCTCGCCAAGATCTGGGGACCGCTGATCGGGCCGCTGGTCGCCGTTCTCTCGTTCGTCTGCTCGGTGGGCAACGTGCCTCTGGCCGCAGTGCTTTGGAACGGAGGCATCAGCTTTGGCGGAGTCATCAGCTTCCTTTTCGCCGATCTGCTGATCTTCCCTATCCTCAACATCTACCGCAAGTATTACGGCTTGAAGATCGCCGCTCTGCTCGCCGTCGTCTTTTACATTGCGATGGCGGGAGCCGCGCTGATCGTCGAAGCCCTCTTCTCCGCGCTGCACCTGATTCCCGCGCACACCCAACTCCACATCATGCAGGACGCGATCCGCTGGAACTATACCTCGGTGCTGAACATCTTCTTCCTGCTGTTGAGCGTACTGCTGATGATCCGCTTCCTGCGCACCGGCGGTCCCGCCATGATGCGCGAGATGGACAACACCGTCGCCGACCCCGACGCCGCGCCTCACTCCTGCTGCCAGCCCGAACCAGTCCAGAGTTGCTGCCAGCCTGAGGCAGAACCGACGCACTCCTGCTGCCACGCAAAGCCAGAGCCCGTGCCGGAGCCGGTTCACAGTTGTTGCCACGCCGAGCCAAAAGCGGCTCCAGAGCCTGCGCACAGTTGTTGCCACAAGGCCGAGCCTGAACCAGAGCCAGCGCACTCCTGCTGTCACGCCAATAGCCCTGACAAATAAATTGCTACAGCCCAATTGATGAAAATGTTTTAGCTTGGACAGAGATTACAACTTCAGCAAGTACGGAAGGGTACGCCTTTAGGCGTACCGCAACTCGCCTATCTTCAACGGAGCTTTAGCCCCCGGGACATGGCTTTCGTTTGGCAATATATCGCAAAACAAGAGACCCGTCGGGTTTTTAAAAGGGACTAAGACTCATGCATCTCTACGCAGCGACTACCAATCCAGGCAAGCTCCGCGACTTTGCCCGCGCCGCCGAAGGCTCAGCCTCCATCCGCATCGAAGCGCTTCCCTCGCTCGCCAGCATTCCCGCTCCGCCCGAGGACGAGCCAACCTTTGAGGGAAACGCTCGTCTGAAGGCCGCCTACTACTCCCTGCGCGCGCCGGGGCTGCTGGTTTTGGCCGACGACTCGGGTCTGGAGGTCGATGCCCTCGATGGAGCGCCCGGAGTTCGCAGCGCACGCTTCTCCGCCGATCTGGCTGCCGCAAATCCAGATCATGCCGCACACTTCCCTGCTTCTCCCGACGACCCCGACCATCGCAATAACGCCGCGCTGCTGGCCTCCCTCGAAGGCGTTGCCGAAGAACGCAGGCAGGCGCGCTATCGCTGCGTTCTGGCGCTGGCCCGCGACGGCCAGATTCTGCTGACCGCCGAGGGAAGCGTCGAAGGCCTCATTCTGACCGAGCCACGCGGCGCGGGCGGCTTCGGATACGACCCGCTCTTTCTGGTTCCCCAGCTTGGCCGCACCATGGCGGAGTTGCCCGCCGCAGACCGCCTCGCCCTGAACCATCGCGGACGCGCGCTCGAAGCCCTGCTGGCTGAGTTAGCAACTCAGTGAATCCGCTGGGGAATTTATGAGAGCTGGGAAAAGGCTTAACAGCCCGCGGTGAAAGTCAAGCTTTGAAAGGGCACGGCTTCAGCCGTGCCGCAACTGGTGCAAAATTACCGCTGGCTTTAGCCCCTGAGGGAAATTCCAAGCAGTTTGGACTTTTACCACGGACTGCTAACACGGATGACACGGATAAAAGCAAGGATCAATGCGGATAAGACTAGGCGTTTTTTACTAATGTATCGACATATAGATCGTCTACCGAAACGATAGTTTCTGCTGATATTCCGTCATCTGCGCTACTTTTTCCTTTGTCTGGCAAGAGCCAAAGGCCCGTTCTATATTTAGCCTAGGCCGAAGGCCTAGGAATCGTCTCGCCCAATCCCCTGCGGGCTGAAGGCCCGCGCTATAGCTTTCTGCGGATCGAAACGCCTGAGCCGGGTTATAGATCGATATGGATACCCCTCCCCCAGATGGCGGAGAAGTTCCAGAGAATCGGCGCAGAACAAGGGGCTTGAGAGTGGTTCCAGAATTGTGATTTATCGCACTGAAGGAAATTGCAGCTTCAGGCCGTCCGAGGTTGCCGTCACGGAGACCACTTCGAGCGACTTGGTGATCCACGAGGCGGCGTGCAGCTTCTCCGCCGTGTGCGTTCCCAGTACGCCGAGTACGCGACAACCCGCAGCCACTCCCGCGCCCACGCCGGACGGAGCATCTTCGACCACCACGCACTCGCTCGGGGCAAAGCCTAGCAGTTCTGCGCCGCGACGGTAAGGCTCGGGATCGGGCTTGCCGTGGACGACCATGTCTCCGCTGATGAACTGCGCGGGAATCGGCAGGCCAGCCGCCTTCAGACGACCAATCAGAAGCCGACTCGTCGCCGAGGTGACGATCACCCAACGCTCTGGCGGAAGACCTGCGAGCAGATCCTTTACTCCCGGAAATACTGTCAGGTCGGCGGTGTCCTCGACCTCCATGCCCTCGATGACGCGCAGCCCTTCGGCCACCTGCGCCTCGTCGAACTCCGGTTTCAGCAGACGCACGATGTCCACCGCGCGGGTGCCGTGGGGAACGTGAAATTGCTCGGCGTTGACGACGTTGTACAGCTTGCACCAACGCTGCCAGCAGCGTACCACCGAGCCGATAGAGCTGATGAGAACGCCGTCCATGTCGAAGAGCAGAGCTTTGGTTTCAACCGTCAACATTGTTTCTTCCGCAGTCTCGATCACGCGACGCTCCCTGCCAGCACGAAAGCTCGTGCGGCTTCCAGGATCTCCGTTACCGACTCGGTCGAACAGCTCTCGCAGTAGACGCGCAGCAGCGGTTCGGTGCCGGAGGCGCGCAGCAACAGCCACGTCTCCGCCGCATTCTTCTTGGTTGCGGCGAGCGGATTATCGAGGAAGAACTTGATTCCGTCCATCGTCTCTACGCGCAGAATCTTCATTCCGGCCATGGTTTCGCCGGCGGCCAGAGAGCGCGCGCGCGTGATGGCGGACTGCTTCAACTGCTCGTCGATGTGCATGTCGATGCGTCCGTACTGATGCTCGCCAAACTCTTCCTGCAACGCCGCGACGAGCTGGCCCAGTGTCTTATGTTCGTCTGCCATGACGTTGGCCAACAGCAGCGAGTTCAGCAGTCCATCGCGCTCCGGCAAGTGACGGCTGATGCCGACGCCGCCGGATTCTTCTCCGCCGATCAGGATCTCGCGCTCCAGCATCAGGTCGCAGACGTACTTGAAGCCGATGCCGTGCTCGTGCAGGGTTCGTCCGTACTTTGCCGCAATGCGGTCGAGCATCTTGGTGGTATTGAAGGCTCGGGTGACGTCGCCCGGCCAGCCCTTGCGCGTCAGCAGCCAGTGCAGCAGAACCGCGTAGACCTTGTGCGCATCGACGACGTTGCCGTGCTCATCGACCGCACCGATGCGGTCGGCATCGCCGTCGGTGATGAAGCCCGCGTCGCATTTCTCCGCGACCACGGCTAACTGTGAGGCGTGGATGTGGGGCAGAATCGGCTCGGGATTGATGCCGGGAAACAGAGGATTCAACTCGCTGCGAATCTCCACGAAGGGAATCTCGGCGCGAGTAAAGATTCCCGCAATGACGCCGCGCCCGCAGCCGTACATGCAGTCGATGAGGAACTTGTAGCCGGAGTTGCGGATCGCGGTGAGATCGACGAACCGGGCAATCGCCGTGGTGTATTCCGGGTTGAAGTTGACCTCTTCGATCGTGGCAGGCGTCGCGGCATCGGGCAGCGGCTCGCCCAGATAGCTCTCAATCGCGCTGATGATTGACGGCTTGCCCGATCCTCCGTAGCTGGCCTTGTACTTCACGCCGTTCCACTCGGCTGGATTATGGCTGGAGGTAATCATCACTCCACCGGCGGCCTTGCGTCCGCGCACGGCATAGGAGAGCGCCGGGGTCGGCGTAATCTCCGAACCCAGAACGACCGGAATTCCCGCCTTGGCCAGAACCTCGGCGACGACTTTCGCAAAGGATCGCGAACCGAAGCGCGTGTCGTAACCAATGCAGACTCCGCGCGTGGCGTCCTCCTGCTTCAATACATAATGCGCAATCGCCCGCGCCGCCACGCGCACGTTGGCGAAGGTAAAGTCGTCCGCAATAATACCGCGCCATCCGTCCGTGCCGAACTTCACTGCCGCCGTTGTCTCTGCCATCTGCTTGTTCGATTCTCCAGTAATGTTGCGTTTGAAAGCTGTGCTGCGGTAAGGCTAAAGCATTTTGGGTAATGGTGTATTCCGTCGCAGAGTGAGCAACAGCAGATTCCTTCGCTTCGCTACGGAATGACAAATAAAACGGAACGACAAATATAACGGAACGACAAATAATTTGGTCTATTGCAATTTCTAAAAGGCTCTAGATCAGGTCGTAACGGCCACGCGCCTTGAGTTCGTCGACCACCTTGGAGGTGTCCTGCGAACGCTCGCGCGTGGTAATCAAGAGCGCATCCGGCGTCTCGACCACAACCAGGTTGTTGACGCCGACCAGCGCCACGGTCTTACCCTGCGCGAAGACGTAGTTTCCCTTCGCGTCGATGATAATGCTCTGCGTATTGGCTCCGTCGCAGACGTTCACCAACCCAGCATCCTCTGGCGAGCAATTCGCGATGTGTTCGTGCAGCGAGGTCCATGTGCCTAGATCGTTCCAGGCAAAGTCCGCCGGAAGGCAGTAGATCTGCGAGGCCATCTCGCCCTTGGCCGAGCGCGGTTCCAGCACGGCGTAGTCGATGCTGATGTTTTGGCACTGCGGGTAGACCTCGGCGAAGAGGCTCTCAAAGTTCGAGCGCTGATCCAATTTATGAGCCGCAGCGATCTTCTCCAACAAGGGCGCCATCTGCGGACAGTGCTCGCGAATGGCATTGGCCAGAGTGCGCGCACTCCACAGAAACATTCCGCTGTTCCACATGTAGTTGCCGGAAGCGACAAACTGCTCTGCCCGCTCCTTGTCTGGCTTCTCGGTGAAACGCTTGACGCGACGCACCGGAAGATTGCCGCAGGGGACGGTGGACGCATCGATCGTCTCGCCCAGTTCGATGTAGCCGTAGCCCGTCTCAGCGCGGGTCGGAGGCACGCCCAGCACGACGATTCGCTCGCCGCTGGCAGCCAGAGCGACTCCGGCGCGAATCACCTCGTCGAAGCGGGCCTGATTCTTGATGACATGGTCGGAGGGAAAGATTCCGATGACCGTGTCTGGCTCGGTCGGCTCCAACAGAAACGCCGCCAGAGCGCAGGCCGGAGCGGTATTGCGCGCCGCCGGCTCGCTCAGAATGTTGTTGACCGGCACCGGCGAAAGCTGCTCCGCAATCACCTTATCCAGCAAGTGATTTGTGACGACCCATATATCTTTTGCCGAGGCCAGCGGGAGAAGACGATCCATCGTCTGCTGGATCATCGTCCGATCGCCATCGAGCACCAAAACCTGCTTGGCGTGAGCCCGTCGGCTCCTTGGCCAGAATCGCGTTCCGCTGCCGCCCGCCAGAATCACAGGGGCAAACCGTGGCCCCGCCTTACCGTCCGTAGAACTCATCGATCCCTCGTGTTCGTGGAAAAATACTCTGCCTGATGTGAAATATAGACGACTTCCACCAACTCAGGGGAGAAACAACCATGAATCCTAGCTCAATTTAGCGAAGAACTCGCGCATCCGCTTCACACCCTCGTCAACCACGTCGGACGAGACCGCGTAGGAGAGACGAATGTGTTCGCTGGTTCCGAAGGGCTCGCTGGGAACCACCACTACGCCAGCCTCGCTCAGAAGTCTGGAAGCCACGTCGGTAGCCGTGTTCAACCCGCCCCTGCCGAAGAATGCACTGACGTTGGGATAGACGTAGAACGCTCCCTGCGGCACTGTGCAGGTGAGTCCGGGGATCGTCTTGAACCCGGCCAGAATGCGGTCGCGCAGCTTCAGGTAATCCGTCCGCATATCGACCACGCACTGCTGCGAGCCGGTCAACGCCGCAATCGACGCCTTCTGCACAAAGCTGGTCGTGTTCGAGGTACTCTGCGACTGCAACTTGCTCATCGCCGCAATCACCTGCTTCGACCCCAGCGCAAAGCCAGCGCGCCAGCCGGTCATCGCATAGGTCTTCGAGAGCGATCCCAGAACGACGATATGTTCTTTGCAATCCGTAAAACTGCCGCCGCTGACCGGGGCTCCGGCGTAGGTCAGATAGGTGTAGCACTCGTCCAGCAGGACAAAGATTCCGCGCGCATGAGCCAGACGCACGATGGCCTCGAGATCGGCGGGAGAGACTACGGCTCCCGATGGATTCGACGGCGTATTCAGAATGATCGCCTTGGTCTTCGGCGTAATCGCAGCCTCGATCATCTTGGCGGTGACGCGGAAGTCCTCGCGCTCGTCGCTCTTGACCAGTACGACCTTGCCTCCGGCGTACTGGATGATGTCCTTGAACGAGACCCAGAAGGGAGCCGGAAGAATCACCTCGTCGCCGTGATCGACCAGCACCTGCATGGCGTTGAAGAGCGCCTGCTTGCCTCCCGTGGTGAAGACGCACTCCTCGACCGCGTAGTTCGAGGCGAAGTCTGCGGCGTGGCGCTCGACCACAGCCTTGCGCACCTCGGGAGTTCCTGAGACTGCCGTATAGCGCGTGAAGTTCGCTGTAATCGCAGCAATAGCCGCGTCCTTGATGTGCTGCGGCGTCGCAAAGTGCGGCTCGCCAGCGCCAAAGTCCGACAGGCTGATTCCACTCGCCTTCATTCTCAGTGCCTCGGCCGAGATGGCCATTGTCGCTGAGACCTCAATCCGGTTGATCCGGTCCGATAAAACCTTGTTGCTTATTGTTGTACTCACACTATCCAGTCTCGCAGATTTGGCGGGGGATATAAAGCAGGAAAACTTGCGATAACGATGCGGATGGCAATCTAGTGCATTTTTGCCCATGAGTAGAGCATCGTGGCGCAGAGAAAACGCAGACCACCGTGGAGTGAGCAAAAGCAGATTCCTACGCTTCGCTGCGGAATGACAAACAAAATGGTCTATAGAAATTAGGGAACCGCTCTAGATCCAGTCTCATAGCTTCAACTTTTGATTGGCATTCTGGCGCGCATCAGATCCATCACGGACGGCGGCACCAGATCGGTCACATCGCCGCCTAGCTGGAAGACCTCTTTGATGAGCCGCGAGCTGACGTAGGTGTACTGCTCGGTCGGCATCATGAACAGCGTCTCCAGTTCGGGATCGAGCTTGCGGTTCATCATCGCCATGGGAAACTCGTACTCGTAGTCGGTAATGGCGCGAATTCCGCGCAGAACCGCCTTTGCTCCCTGCTGCCGCGCGAAGTTGACCATCAGCCCGTCGAAGGTCGTCACCGTGACATTCTCGAAGCCCGCCTCGGCGATTGCCGCCGCGATCATCTCCATCCGCTCCTCCACCGTAAACAGCGGAGCGCCTTTGCCCGAGTTGCGCAGAATCGCCACAACCAGCTCGTCTACAATCCTCGACCCACGTTCAATCAGATCCAGATGTCCATTGGTCAGCGGATCGAAGGTTCCCGGATAAATCGCCTTAACATTTTTCATGCGTATTAGCAGAATACCCTCTTCCCCGGCCAGAGGGGGAAATTGCCCCCGATAAAATATTCTGCGTCGGTGTAGACTTCCCGGCATTGGCCTCCGTCTGTTCTAGTAGCCGCACGAAATGGCCGACGGTAGCCGTTTCGCAGAAGAAGTGGCAAGAGAAGCATCCGACCAGATTTTGCAACCGCAGGAATGGAAACACATGGCGCCTGAAGAAATACAGAACTTTTCAGCGACGGATCTCACCCTCGGCGGCGTACCTCTCGACGACCGAGCTTCGGGCGAAAAGTACCGATCCACCCCGCTCGACGATCTGGACGGCATCGTCGCACTCTACCAGCCGCGCGTCTTCCGCTTTCTGCTGGCCACCTTGCGCGACCGCGACTCCGCCGAGACGCTAACGCAGGAGACTTTCCTTCGCGCCTGGAACGCCCGAGACAGCTTCCGCGAGGACTGCTCGATCGCTACCTGGCTGATTCGAATCGCGCTGAATCTGGCGCGAGACCATACCCGCACCGGACGCTTTCGCTTCTGGAAACGCGTCTCGGCCAGCGCAGTCGATGTCTCCGATGTCGCCACCAGCATTCCCAATCACGAATGCTCGGCTGAGGCACAGTTGATTGCGCAACAACAGGTCGCCGGAATCTGGAAGACCGTCGACGGCCTCTCCGAACGACAGCGCAGCATCTTTCTGCTGCGCTTCCTCGAAGAGATGGAGATCGCCGAGATCGCCACCGTCACCGGCCTGCCCGTGAGCACGGTCAAGAGCCACCTTTACCGCGCGCTCGCCATCGTCCGCACGCAACACAACCCACCGCCTCGCGACCTTGGCTCGCGCAGGTCCAACTCTCACAGCCTCACGTCCAAGGAGACGCTATGACTCCTCAACTCGTACCACAGCAACATGTTGACCTCGGTGCCACAAACCCGAGCGGAGCACAATCCGGCAGCTCGCACCTGAGCGAAGAGCAGATCGATCAACTACTCGCCCGTCGCGACGGAGCCATCGCTCCAGACTTGGCCCTCGCCGAGGCTCACCTGCTGGTCTGCGAGTACTGCGCCGCCGAGTTGGCCAGCCTACGCGACTCGCTCACCCTCTTTCGCGAGGCCAGCGACGCCTACGCCGAGAGCCAGTTTCTGCATCAAGCGAATCTGATTCGTCCGCGATGGACGGCTCCGTCGCGCCGTCCCGCGCTCTCGCACCTCTTTGCTCCGGCCTACTGGTTTGCCGCCGCAGCCATGCTTATGACCACGTTTCTGCCTATGCAGGTTTTGCATCGGCATACCCTTCCGACGCCGCAGCCCGCGGCCGTCGCCAGCGTAACAGCCTCCCCCGTCCAATCCGACGAGGCGCTGCTAAACGACGTCAACAGCGAGATCTCCGCATCGGTTCCCAGCTCGATGCAGGCGCTTGCTGATCCCACGACCGACGAATCTACCGTTTCTACCGATACGAACGAGACAACTTCAACCCAAAGGAAGAACTAAATTATGACCCCCAAAACAACATTTACATCGCTATTTTCTGTGGCCGCACTTGCACTCTGCGGCTCCATTGCCCTCGCCCAGCAGCCTCCGGCTCCGGCACCAGCCGACGATGCGACCACGCAAGCCGCTCCCGTTGAGCGTCAGGCCCCAGCGAATGGCGCGATGCAGCCCAGCGCGATGCACCACGGCATGATGCAGCATGGCAAGATGCAGGCTCAGGCCCAGCACAAGGATGCTGGCATGCAGGCCAAGGGACACGAAGGATTCAGACCCGAGGGTATGTGGTGGAAGAACCCCATGGTTGTGCAGAAGCTCGCTCTGACGCCCGACCAGGTGACGCGCATCAACGGAGTCTTTGAGAAGAGCCGCCTAGAACTCATCGACCTGAAGGCAAATCTGGAGAAGCAGGATCTCTTCCTCGAGCCACTGATGAGCGCCAACCCCGTTGATACCACCAAGGCTCTCGCCCAGATCCACAAGGTCGCACAGGCCCGCGCCGACCTCGAAGAGTCACACGCCAGAATGCTTCTCGGAATCCGCGGCGTTCTCACCCCTGAGCAGTGGACCAAGCTCAGCTCCCATATTGGAGCTGGCGGTCCCGGTGGCCCCGGCGGTCCTGGTGCACCCGGCGGATTCGACGGCGGACGCGGTCGCAACCCGCATGTTGATGGCCCGGAAGCAAACTAGCTCCGACCTACGTCGGACGCAACCAGCGGCAAGCGCTGCCACAAGCAGCAAACCTTACCGCATCCAGCAAGAAGGGGTACCCGCATCACTCGGGTACCCCTTCTTTTTGTTCGTCTCTCGCCTATCTCTCCATCGCCTGCAAAAACGACTTCAGGTGTCGTCTATCCTGAGCGGACAAAATGGGCAGATAGAACTCGCGCAGATGGCTGCGCACGGCACAGGCGGCCTGATGCGCGTCGCCCTTCTGAATCGCCTCCACGATGGCGGCGTGCTGCTGTAGCGTCTCCTCGCGACTGCGCGGCTCGGAGGAGCGAAGAGTGTTCTCAATCATCGTGCGGATGGGTTCATTCAGCGCCTGAAAGACGAGGTGGAAGATTCGGTTTCCACTGGCCACAATCACCGCCTCGTGGAAGTTTGCATCCTGCTCTGCAAAGCTGTGCAGATCGGTCGTCGCCTGCATCTTGCGAAACGCCTCGCGCAGACCGCTCAGATGACTCTTCGGCTGCGTACTGGCCAGCGCTGCGGCTGAAGAATCCAGCACAACCCGCATCTCCAGCAGTTCCAGAGCCGAGGTACAGCCGGTCTGTAGCAGGCTGTCGAAGACGCGCGCGATTCCAACGCTCGGCGTCCCCAGGACCTTCGATCCTCCCGGATCGCCGGGGCGCACCGAGATCAGCCCGATGTTTTCCGCCACGCGCAGAGCCTCGCGAACCGTTGGACGGCTGACCTGAAACTCGACCATCATCGCCCGCTCCGACGGAAGACGCGAGCCGGGAGCCAGCTGTCCGCTCAAAATCGCATGCTGTAGCTGCTCCACAATCTGCTCGTGCGCCCGCGTCGAGCGGACGGTAGAAAAGGGAGAGACCTTTGCGCCAGGAGTTAGCGGATCCATCCCTCAATAGTAGCACCGCGTATACATGGTTGACTGGTAAGGCCAGTAATGCTAGGCTTGATTTCAGACGAGAAGAATCGCCTCACGGCCACGATTAGCCAGATTAGAGCATTTTGGGTATTATGTAGACCCTCGTGGAGTGAGCAAAAGCAGATTCCTTCACTTCGCTACGGAATGACAAACAATAGACGCTACAGAATGACAAGCAGATTGGTCTATAGCAATTTCTAAAGGATTTCACCTTCGATTTCCTACAGATCGTCATCACAAATACCCATGAAAACTGTCAAAATCATCCTCGGATTCAGCATCCTCGTCGGCTTTCAACTCGCTGGGATGGGCCTCCACAAAGTCGGAGTGCCGCTGCCTGCGGGCGTTCTGGGCCTGCTCCTCTTCACCACGGCGCTGGCGACCGAGATCGTCAAAGTCGAGTGGGTGGAGTACGCGGCCGACTTTCTGGTTCGCCACATGCTGCTTCTGTTTATCCCGCTGATGGCGGGCCTGACGCAGATGTCCGCCGAGTTGCGCCGCGACGGAGTGGCTCTGCTGGCCAGCCTCATCGCCAGCCTCATTGCTGTGCTACTGACCACGGGCGGCCTTGCCCACTTCATGCTGCGCGATGCCGTTCCCATCGCAGCCATTGAGCCGGAAGACAAATGAGAGCGTTGACCGAGGTCTTCAACTCGCCCGCCTTCGCCATCGGCATGACCCTCGTTCTGTACTGGGCGTCGCTGCGTGTGCAGAAACGCTACCCTTGGGCAAGCCCACTGGTCACAGCCTCCCTTGCGCTGGTGCTTCTGCTCTACGTTCTCCGCATCCCGTACGCGGACTATCGCATCGGCGGAAACGTCTTCACCTATTTACTGGGGCCGGCGACCGTCGCGCTCGGCGTACCGATGTACAAACAGGGAATCAAACTGAAGGGATCGCTGCGACGCTTGCTGGTGGTTGTACTGGCCGGATCCATCGTTGGAATGTTTACCGCCGGAATCGTGGCCTGGCTCTTCGGCGCCTCGCATGAGGTCATCATGTCGACGCTGCCCAAGTCCGTGACCACGCCGATTGCGATTCAGGTTTCGGCAGAGTTGCATGGCAATCCAGCGATTACCGCCGCGATGGTTCTGGTCACCGGAGTCCTGGGCAGCATCGTTGGCCCGTCGGTTCTGCGCATGTCGCACATCTTTCACGACAACGCCCACGGCGCGGCGATTGGAACCTCCTCCCACGCCGTCGGAACCGCGTCCCTGCTTCGCACCTCCGAGGTGCAAGGATCCGTGTCTTCGCTGGCGATGGCGATGGCGGGAGTCATCACCTCGATCCTGGCAATGCTGCTGACCTGGTACTGGCACTAGAGCAATTCAGGCAATGGGGTAGACCGTAGCAGCGCGAGCAAAATGCGGGAATCCTTCGCTTCGCTCAGAATGACAATTCTCATTCCTCTATAGCTAAAACGCCCTAAACGTCCAAATGCAAAAAGCGCTACGGAATGGGATTCAACACCCTTTCCGTAGCGCTATTCTTTTCTTCGCAAGCCGGCGTTCTGCAATGCGGCGGTGTTGCCTGTGCGGTCTACTTCTTGCCCTTGACCACATCCGCTGCGAGCGATACCGCGCCCACCGGAACCGCCGGAATCTCCGATGCAGCGACCAAAGCTGCGCCGATGCCGAGCTTCTTGCGCAGTTCGCTATCGACCCGCGCGAAGACGTCCCTGTTCTCCTTCAGGAAACCGCGCACGTTCTCGCGTCCCTGTCCGATGCGTTCGCCCTGAAAGCTGTACCATGCGCCGCTCTTGTCGACGATGCCGTTGGCCACGGCAAGATCCAGAGCGTCGCCCTCACGCGAGATTCCCTCGCCGTAGAGGATGTCGAACTCGGCGTCGCGGAAGGGAGCCGCAACCTTGTTCTTCACGATCTTGACCTTGGTGCGCGAGCCGACCACCACGTCGCCCTCTTTGACCGCGCCGATGCGGCGAATGTCGATGCGCATGGACGAGTAGAACTTGAGCGCCTTGCCGCCGGTCGTCGTCTCCGGGTTGCCGAACATAACGCCGATCTTGTCGCGAATCTGGTTAATGAAGATCAGGCAAGTGCGCGACTTCGAGACCGTTCCAGTCAGTTTGCGCAGAGCCTGCGACATTAGCCGCGCCTGCAATCCCATGTGCGAATCGCCCATCTCGCCGTCGAGTTCCGCCTTGGGAACCAGCGCGGCGACCGAATCGACCACCAGAACGTCAATCGCTCCCGAACGCACCAGCGCTTCGACGATCTCCAACGCCTGCTCGCCATAGTCCGGCTGCGAGATCAGCAGGTTGTCGATGTCCACGCCCAACTTCCTCGCATAGGCAGGATCGAGCGCATGTTCAGCATCAACGAAGGCCGCGAGACCGCCCGCCTTCTGCGCCTCGGCGATAATCTGCAACGTAATGGTCGTCTTGCCCGAGGACTCCGGCCCGAAGATCTCGACCACGCGTCCGCGCGGCACTCCGCCCACACCCAGCGCGGCGTCGAACGAAATCGAGCCGGTCGAGATGACCGCGATCGGAACCACCGCTTCCTTTGACCCGAGACGCATCACCGAGCCTTTGCCAAACTGCTTTTCAAGTGCTGCAAGTGCGGTCTCTATTGCTCTGTTGCGATCATCGGCCACGGCTTCGTTCTCCTGATTGAAAGGTCAAGACGAATTCTAGCATCCAAATGGGGAACAAGCGAATAAAAAACGAACTGTTTATCAGTTTGTTACTCTCCCAGCCCGCAGAGCCGTCGAATTCCGCTGCATCGCAGCAATATTTCGCATGTTCCCCCATAAGCGTATATTCTAGTTTCAATAGGTATACGTCTTCAGGGCGGGGTGCGATTCCCCACCGGCGGTGATAGCCCGCGAGCGCCTGCGCAAGCAGGGTCAGCAGATCTGGTGAGATTCCAGAGCCGACGGTAACAGTCCGGATGAAAGAAGATGTACCAGTTGACCATTGGCCTCAGAGATCGCGGCCAGTTTGTTCTGCTCGGGATATTCGCGCCCTGAAACGCCTGCCTCTGATCTTGCGAGGAGCGTCAAATTGTCCGCCTTTACCAGCATTCCCGATTCAGCCGTCGCCGTCGCCCATACCCCCGCCGCTTACTCTCCCAATGCCTCCGTCGAAGAGCGTTTTGCTCAGGCGTTGAACGACATGCGCCGCGGGCATCCGGTGGTTCTGGTGGACGATTTCGACCGCGAGAATGAGGCCGACCTGATTCTCGCCGCCGAAAAGATCACCCCCAAGACCATGGCTCTGCTGATCCGCGAATGCAGCGGAATCGTCTGCCTGTGTCTGGACAACGCGACCGCCGACCGCCTTGAACTGCCTATGATGGTGGCCAGCAACGAGAGTCGCTTCCAGACCGCCTTTACGGTGACCATCGAGGCTCGCCACGGCGTCACGACTGGCGTCTCGGCGCAGGATCGCGTTACTACCATTCGCGCGGCCATCGCCGACAACGCTCGCCCGGAGGACATCGTTCGTCCCGGCCACGTCTTCCCCCTGCGCGCGGCGGAGAACGGCGTTCTGGGCCGCGAAGGCCATACCGAAGGCTCGATCGATCTGGCTATCATGGCTGGCTTCAAGCCCGCCGCAATTCTGAGCGAGTTGACCAATCCCGACGGCACCATGACCAAGGGCGAGCAGATCCAGCAGTTCGCCGAGAAGCATCGGATGGTGATCCTCAGCATTCAGGAACTGATCGAACGCCGCCGCTCTGCCCAGAAAAATTAGCCATATCCCCAGACCAGCGTATAGGGTATAAATTTAGGTGCCAAAGACCGCAGCCTTTTAATCCGCGGAGGGTAAGCCTTGGCCAGTTTTATGAATAATGCCGATAGCGCGACAACCATATGGGTTTTCATCTACATATGGGCTTTCATCAAATCGAAGAGGTTAGCCGATTGTGTGGGGTGTCCCGATGCGCGAATTGCTGCAATCCTGGAAATATTACCGACAATTTGTAGGAACGCGGGGCGCAATTAGCGCATTGAAGGGAAAGCTCAGGGGAAAGCCGGAACTATTGCAGGTAAGCTATCCGAGCATCAGATTTCCGTTCTATCTTCGCGTTCCCTCGTCGGACGTTGGAGTATATGCCCAAATATTTTTCAAGCATGAATATACGTTCGAAGTAAACAGAGCTCCTGAATTCATTGTCGATGCCGGTGCGAACATCGGTCTTACTTCGATCTATTTCGCAAATCGATTTCCCAGCGCCCGCATTCTTGCGATTGAACCGGAGCGAGCCAACTTCGAAATGCTTGTACGAAATGTTGCACCATATCCCAATGTCATTCCTGTTCTCGGTGCTCTCTGGGGTGAAATTGCCGAACTCGACATAGTCGATCCGGGACTGGGGAATTGGGGCTTCATGACACAAACGAAGGACAATCCAAGTGCGGAGTCGATGCACCAGATCGTCTCAGGCATGACGATTGACACGATCCTTGAGATGTATGGCCTACAAACAATCAGCATTCTCAAGATTGATATTGAGGGCGCAGAACGGGAGGTCTTCCGCAGTTCCTCCTCCTGGATTGATCGGGTTGACTCTTTGAGTGTTGAGCTTCACGAACACATGAAGCATGGGTGCAATCGCGCTTTCTATAACGCAACGAACAAGTTTGACAAGGAGTGGACTCAAGGCGAGTTGGTGTACCTGACGAGAACGTCTGGCTGCCTGAAGCAACCACCCAATTCATAGTTTGTAATGAATCTGAAGTGAAGCAGCATAACCTGAGATGTTACCCTGAACAAAATGATTTTTGTCGCGAGCAAAGCATTTTGGTCGCAAACAAACGATCTACTAACGTAGCCATACAGTTACCGCTTCCGCAATACGCATGGAGCCTTTACGGGATGTGGCGTCAGGCGAGCGCGAACGCATAACTACATGGCATGGGTGCATGAGGGTGAATGGGCATACAGATTGCTTTAAATCACCGGACAGCGTACCGGTACGACAAGGCTGTATCTCTGGGTCCGCAGGTGATCCAGTTGCGTCCTGCGCCACACTGTCGGACTCCGATTCTCAGCTACTCGCTTAGCGTTACACCCTCCGATCATCTGCTCAACTGGCAGCTTGATCCGCACTCCAATTATCTGGCGCGCTTTCTCTTTCCCCACAAGACCAATGAGTTTGTGGTGGAGGTGAATCTGGTCGCGGATCTGTCTCCGTACAATCCCTTCAATTTCTTTCTGGAGCCGGGCATGGAGGAGTTTCCTTTCTCGTATGCGCCGGAGTTGGTAAAAGATCTTGAGCCGTATCGCTCCCCCGAGACGGCTGGGCCTCGGCTGAGGGATTTCCTCAGCAGCATTTCGAGCCAGAGGTGCGGGACGATCAGCTTTCTGAGCGATCTCAATCGCAGGGTGAGCGGCGAGATTGGCTACGGAACGCGCATGGAGCCGGGCGTACAGAGTTGCGAAGAGACGCTGCAACGACGCATGGGATCCTGCCGCGATTCGGCCTGGATGCTGGTGCAGATTCTTCGCCATCTGGGACTGGCGGCGCGCTTTGTCTCCGGCTATCTGATCCAGTTGGCCGCAGACGAGCCTGCGCTGGACGGGGCGAGCGGGCCGACCAATGACTCCGCCGACCTACATGCGTGGGCCGAGGTCTATCTGCCGGGAGCGGGATGGATCGGGATGGATTCAACCTCGGGGCTCTTCGCTGGCGAGGGACACATTCCACTGGTCTGCACACCGAACGCGTCGCAGGCCGCGCCGATTGGCGGAACGGTTGAGCCAGCGCAGGTGGAGTTCAACTTCTCCATGTCGGTGCGTCGCATGAATGAAACGCCACGCCTCTCCAAGCCCTTCAGCGACGAGGAGTGGGCGAAGGTTGAAGCGGTTGCGCACCGCGTCGATGCGGATCTGGAGGAACAGGGCGTTCGCCTGACCATGGGCGGCGAGCCAACCTTTGTCGGGCTTGACGAGCCGGAGAGCGCGCAGTGGAACATCGAGGCGCATGGCCCGATCAAGCGAAGTCGCGGTCTGGCTCTGATTCAATCCATCAGCAAGAAGACTGCGCCCGGAGCGATGCTGCACTACGGGCAGGGTAAGTGGTATCCCGGCGAGCCGCTGCCGCGCTGGGCGTTGAGCTGCTATTGGCGCAGCGACAGCGTCCCGGTGTGGGAGAACTCCGACCTCATCGCGCGCGAGGACGTGGACTATGGCTACGGCGTGGCCGAGGCCCTGCGCTTTGGCAAGGCGCTGACGCAACGGCTTCAGGTCAGCAGCGAGAACCTGCTGCCCGCCTACAATCCAGAAGAAAACTCGACCGAGCCTGCGGGATACATTCTGCCACTGCGCCGTCGCCAGCCGGAGGGACGACTGGGCTGGTCGAGCCAGTTGTGGTTCCCGCAACCAGAGCGACTGGTGTTGATGGCGGGAGATTCTCCAATCGGCTTTCGCATTCCCACCGAGACAATTCCATGGGTCGCGCCGGATGAGATTGCATACGAGTTTGACGCGGCTCCGTTTGAAGAGCAGGTCAAACTTCCCTCGTCTCCGGTTCGCCGCATGGAGTACTTCGATGTAGACCCGATTGCCGATTCTCTTCCCCCGCAATCGAGCACGGCGGAGACGGCGACGGAGCTTATTCGCCCCTCGCTGTGCGTACAGGTTCGCGAGGGTCGTCTGCACATCTTTCTGCCCTACGCGTCCAAGCTGGCGGACTATCTCGATCTGGTTGCAGCGGTCGAGGATACATGCGCCTATCTACAGATGCCGGTGTGGCTGGAAGGCTATACCCCGCCCTACGATCCGAGGCTGCGATTCTTCAGCGTCACGCCCGACCCCGGCGTTCTGGAGATCAATCTTCCTCCCGCAAATACATGGGACGAGCTTGTATCCATCAACACGCTGCTCTTCGATGAGGCGCGCAAGAATCGTTTGACCGCCGAGAAGTTCAACTACGACGGAGGCCACGTCGCGACCGGCGGAGGCAGTCACATCGTCATCGGCGGAGCGACGGTGCTGGATAGCCCGTTGCTGCGTCGTCCGAATCTGCTGCGCAGCATGGTGTCCTTCTGGCAGAATCATCCGTCGCTGTCGTACCTGTTCTCTGGAATGTATGTTGGGCCAACCAGCCAGTATCCGCGCGTGGATGAGGCGCGCATGGATGCCTTGTACGAGTTGGAGGTCGCCTTCCGCAACCTGCCGACCGGCGAGTGTCCAGCGTGGATCGTCGATGGACTCTTCCGCAATCTGTTGGTCGATATGACCGGAAACTCGCATCGGGCGGAGTTCTGCGTCGATAAACTTTTTCCTCCAGAGGGCTTTGGCCTACAGCTTGGCTTGCTGGAGTTGCGCGCCTTCGAGATGGCTCCCCACGTCCGCATGGAGCTGTTGCAACTGCTTCTGGTGCGCGGTCTGGTCAGCCTGTTCTGGAAGCGGCCTTTTGAAGGCAGCCTGATTCGCTGGGGAACGGTGCTGCATGATCGCTTCATGCTGCCCCACTTTATCGAGCAGGACTTCTCCGACGTGCTAAGCCAGATGCGCGCCGCCGGGTACAACTTCGAGGAGAAGTGGTTTGCCGCGCATCGCGAGTTCCGTCTTCCTAAGATCGGGGCGATCTCTGCGCAGGGAGTTGAACTGGAGCTGCGTCAGGCGCTGGAGCCATGGAACGTGCTCGCCGAAGAGACGGCCTCCGGCGGAAAGGTTCGCACCGTGGATTCCTCGCTGGAGCGGATTCAGGTGAAACTCTCCGGCCTGACGACCGACTCTCGCTATGTGGTGACATGCAACGGGCGCAAGGTTCCGCTGAACGCTGTTGACGAACCGGGAGTGGCCATCGCGGGCGTCCGCTATCGCGCGCGAAAGCTGTCTGCTACCTTGCATCCCACAGTTCCGGTTCATGCGCCGCTGGTCTTCGACCTGATCGACAGTTGGAGCGAGCGGCTGATTGGACGATGCATCTATTCTGTGGGACGACCAGATGGCTCTCTGTATACGGCCCGCCCCGCCAACGCTGCCGAGGCCGAAGAACGGCGCAAGGAACGCTTTCAGCAGGTCGATTGCGCGTCCGATCCGGTGACGCTTCCAGAAGAGGAGGTGAATCCGATCTTTCCCATGACTCTCGATCTACGCCTGCCGTCCAGAGTGCAGGAGACTCTGCTCAACAGGTCGGGAATTGCCCTATGACGATCGATCTCTATCAACCGCCGTTGCGCTATGGATCGGCCTACGACGAGCTATCGTCCGATGGGGTGACTCCACGTGCGCACTGGGCGCACCTGGTGGACTCGCTCGAAGAGATTGGCCCCGATGAGTTGGGCCGACGCTGGAGCCGCGCCGAGCGTCGCATTCGCGAGAACGGAATCACCTACAACATCTACGACGATCCACTCGGAGCCAATCGTCCGTGGAAGATTGACATCCTTCCCTTCCTGATTCCGGCCAAGGAGTGGCGCCACATCGAAGCGGGAATCATTCAGCGCGCGCAGTTGCTGAACCTGATTCTGCAAGATCTATACGGCTCGCAGAGCCTGGTTGCGAGCGGTCACATTCCCGCCGAGCTGCTCTATGCCAACCCTGCGTTTCTCCGTCCGCTGGTCGGGGTAAAGGTTCCTGCGCAGAGCTATCTCCACATGCTGGCGGTCGATCTGGCGCGTTCTCCAGACGGCCAATGGTGGGTGATGGCCGATCGTACGCAGGCTCCGTCGGGCAGCGGATACGCGCTGGAGAATCGCACCATCGTCTCCGATGTTCTGCCCGAAGTATTCCGCACCTCGAATGTCCTGCGGCTCGCGCCGTTCTTCCGCGCGCAACGCGAGGCGCTCATCAACCTGACGCAGAGCAGCAATCCGCGCATCGTCCTGCTGACCCCCGGCCCGCATAACGAGACCTACTTTGAACACTCCTACATCGCGCGCTACCTTGGATTCACTCTGGTCGAGGGAGCCGATCTCACGGTGCGCGACCGCTGCGTCTTTCTCAAGACGGTCAACGGATTGGAGAGGATCGACGTCATCCTGCGCCGCGTTGACGACAGCTTCTGCGATCCGCTGGAGTTGCGCGGGGATTCGCTGCTCGGCGTTCCCGGACTGGTGGACGCCGTGGTTGCAGGCAACGTGAAGATCGCCAATGCACTGGGCAGCGGATTGATCGAGAGCGCTGCGGTCATGCCCTTTCTGCCCGGTCTGTCGAAACATCTACTGGGCAAGAATCTGAAACTTCCCTCCGTCGCAACCTGGTGGTGCGGTCAACCCTACGCGCTCGATTGGGTGCTGAACCATCTCGACTCTGTGGTCGTAAAACCAGCCTTTCCCGCGCGTGGAATCGAACCAGTCTTCGGCGCCGACATATCGCAGGACGAGAAACAGCGCATCGCCGACCAGTTGCGCGCCCGTCCCTGCGAGTATGTCGCGCAGGAGCAGGTCGCCTTGTCCACCGCGCCGGTCTGGGAGGACGGGCACATCATCTCACGCAGCGTAGTCCTGCGCGCCTACGTCCTCAATACGGGCAACGGCTGGGTTGCAATTCCCGGAGGTCTCGTTCGCGTTGCAGAGTCGGAGGGTTCCGTCGTCTCGATGCAGCGCGGAGGTCACAGCAAGGACGTATGGGTACTCTGGGACAGCCCGGTAGACACCTTCAGCTTGCTGCGTCCGCGCAATGCTCCGCTGGAGTTGAGCCGCGGCGAACGAGCCGTTCCCAGCAGCGTCGCCGACAATGTCTTCTGGCTCGGTCGCTACGTCGAAAGGTCGGAGAATATCGCGCGCATCGTGCGCTCCATCCTCACTCGCGTTCGCCAGGCCGATCCACTGGAGTTTCGCTGTCTGCTTCGTCTGCATCGTTGTCTTGATTCGCAATTCAGCAAGCTGCCCAAGACGAAAAAAGCTCGCAAGCCGACCCCCGCAACATTTGAAAAGGAGTTGGTCGGAGTCTTGACGGATAGCAACCGACCGGACAGCCTGGTCTGCACTCTGGCGGAACTCTCGCGCATCGGCGGCAATGTTCGCGAGCGACTCTCCGCCGACATGAACTACCTCATCGTTCAACTGCGCAACTCTATTCCCAGTGAGCCGATTCCTCCGTTTCTCGAACTTCCCGCCATGCTGACGGCCAGCCTCGAACTGCTCTCCGCCTTCTCCGGCATGGAGCGCGAAAACATTATTCGCGGCTCGGGATGGCTGTTCATGAGCATCGGTCGGCGTCTGGAGCGAGCAGTCTATCTGACCCGGCAACTGCGCGAGATTACCGCGCCTCTCGCCGAAGAGGAATGGTCTTTCCTCGAATATCTGCTTGAGGTGGACGATAGCTCGATGACCTATCGAACGCGCTACTACACCACGCTACAGCCGTTGGCCGTGCTGGATGTACTCATGGCCGACGAGACCAATCCCCGCTCGCTGAGCTTTCAGTTGAAACATCTCGCCGACCTGTATCAACAACTGCCGCGCCACCTGTCGGACGACCTGCAAGCGATGCAGATGGCTCTGGCCATGTTGCGCGGCTTTAATCTGCAAGAGATGAGATACCCTTCGTCCATCGCGACAACGTCCAGCGCCACGACGACCGTCAACTCTGAAGGCATCACCAACCTGCAGCGATTTCTCGGGGATCTGGAGGGCTTGCTTCTCTCCTGGTCGAACAACGTATCGCACCGATACTTCAGCCACGCACGCACTCTGCCGATCACCATAAGCCAATGAGCCGATCACAAACATGATCTATCGAATCGTTCACAAGAACACGTATAAATACGATTTTCCGGTCTCGGTCGGCAGCCATGTAGCCTGTCTGGAACCTCGCTCCCTGCCGCATCAAAAGCTGCTGTCGAGCGAGCTGCGCATCACTCCGCATCCGGCAACCAGCACCGAGCGAATCGATTACTTTGGCAACCGCCTCTGCATCTTCACCGTTCAGGAGCCGCACACGGAGTTGCTGGTCGAGGCGCGCAGCGAGGTCGCCCTCGACGTCGCGCAGCCGTTGCGCCCCAAAGCCGATCTCTCCTGGGAGTTGGTCGCCAAGTCGCTGCCCGAAGACCGCAGCCCCGCCGGACTCGATGCCTACCAGTTTGCCTTTGAGTCGCCGCGCATCCGCACTCATCCCGATTTCGCCGCCTATGCGTTGCAATCCTTCACTCCCGCGCGGCCCATCTCGCAGGCTCTGCTCGATCTGACCGCGCGCATTCATCAGGACTTCCGCTTCGATCCAAAGGTGACCAACGTCCGCACTCCTCCCGAAGAGGTCTTTCGCAAGCGACACGGCGTATGTCAGGACTTCGCGCAGGTGCAGATCGCCTGCCTCCGCTCGCTGCATCTCGCCGCACGCTACGTCAGCGGATACCTGCGCACCTATCCGCACCCCAACAAGCCGAGACTGGTTGGAGCCGACGCCTCGCACGCATGGGTCTCTGTCTACTCGCCGGTCAGTGGCTGGCTCGACGTCGATCCCACCAACAACGTCGTCCCCTCGACCGACCACGTCACACTCGCTTGGGGACGCGATTTCGGCGATGTCAGCCCGCTACACGGCCTGGTGATTGGCGGAGGAGGCCACACCCTCAAAGTCGGCGTCGACATGGAACCGCTCGACTCCGCGCAATCCATCCGAGCGTAGCAGACAGAGCATCGAGTGTCCTGAGTCATTAATTCACAGCACTATAGCGGTTCCCAAATGGCTATAGAGTAGCTTGGTTTGTCATTCCGTAGCGCCAGCGGAGGAATCTGCTTTTTGTTCGTTCGATGACGGCACACACCATTACGGGAACTGATCTAGTACCGCGACCGCATAATGATGTACTCCGTACTCTTTTAGTTTGTCATCCCCAAAGGGGATCTGCTTTTGTTTTTCTAACAACCTTTTCATTCGGTCACGCTACTAGAGCATTTTCACCAAAGGTGTAGAGTGCCGTGGCGCGAAGGAAACAGCAGATTCCTCCGCCGGCGCTACGGAATGACAAACCAAGCTGCTCTATAGCAATTTCGAATTTAAATAGAAAGACGGATCACTGGAGAGTGATCCGTCTGAACTGCGCACTGGTCGCAACTCCGTCGCAGAGTTGCCCAAAACCTCAGAGCGTTGAAGCTCTATGCTTGCGGTTCCGAACTCGCTGCTGGAGCAACCGGAGCCGCCGCCGGAATAGGCTTTACCTCAACCACGGGCTTCTTCACCACAACCTCGGCCTTCTTGGTCGGAGCGATGATCGCGTGCAGCGTGGTGCCTTCCATGCGCGGCATAAACTCGACCTGTCCTGCGTCGCCGATGTCCATAATCAGGCGATTGACGATCTTGTATCCCAGATCGCGATGGGCCATCTGCCGTCCCTTGAAGCGCAGGGATGCCTTGACCTTGTCGCCGTCTCCGAGGAAGCGGATCGCCATGTTCTTCTTGGTCTGGTAGTCGTGCTCATCCACCGTCACCGAGAACTTGACTTCCTTGATGGTGATAATCTTCTGCTTCTTGCGCGCGGCTCGTTCGCTCTTGTCTTTTTCGTAGAGGAACTTACCATAATCCTGAATGCGGCAGACCGGCGGCACGGCGTTGGGCGAGATCTCGACTAGATCGAGCGCGCGCTCACGGGCCATCTTGAGGGCCTCGAAGGGGATCATGATGCCAAGCTGCTCGCCGTTCTCGTCGATGACGCGAATTTCACGCGCGCGAATTCTTTCGTTGGTACGGATGAAGCTCTTTGCGGAACGCTTATCAATCGGTGGAATAGGTCGCCTCCACAGCGAACCCGTCAGGTCGCCATGTCTTGTAAAAAATTGGATTGCATACCTCTACAAAAGGTTGCGCGTATACCAGAAAGTATAGCATTGCGCAGCCCTAGTGCGACTGAACGGCCTCTTCTGCTCGAAAAGGCCGTTCAGGATGGAGCTACGCCAGAATGGAGCAGCCCAGTCCTCCGCAGCTACTTCGCAGCCATCTCCATCTGTTGCTTATACTCCGAGTACGGCCCCTTGAAGTCTTCAATGTGGAAGTCGGTCGGCCCGCCCTCGAAGTGCCAGATGCGCGTAGCCACCTCGTCGATCAGGTCGAGATCGTGCGTAACCAACAGCACCGTTCCCTCGTACTTCTGCAACGCCAGATTCAGCGCGTTGATAGCTTCGAGGTCGAGATGGTTTGAAGGCTCGTCCAGCACCAGAACATTGGGCTTCTGCAACATCAGCTTGCAGAAGAGAAGTCGCGCCGCCTCGCCGCCAGAGAGAGCGTCCGTCATCTTCAGGCCCTCTTCGCCCTTGAAGAGCATCTGGCCGAGAATTCCACGAATATCTTCTTTGGTCGCGTCCTCGTCGAACTGGTGCAGCCAGTCGTTGACCGTCAATCCCAGTTCAATCGAGCTTTTGAAGTCCTGCGCAAAGTATCCGACCTGAGCCTCGTGTCCCCACTTCACCTCGCCCGAATCGATCGACAGATCGGTCTCGGTGACGCCCGGCGCGTTGGCCAGCAGAGCCTTCAGCATCGTCGTCTTGCCCTGTCCGTTGCGTCCCATCAGCACGATCTTGTCGCCACGCATGCACGACGACGTGAAATCCTTGATGACTTGCAACGGCGAGCCGTCCTTCTGCTCATACGCCTTCGACACGCCCTCGATCTCCAGAACGTGCTTGCCCGAAGGCCGTTTCTGCTCGAAGCGAATGTAAGGCCGCTGAATATTGGAGCGCGCCATCTCGGTGGTCGCCAACCGTTCGACCTCCTTCTTGCGCGAGTTCACCTGGCTGGACCGCGTACCGGCGGAGAAGCGTGCGATGAAGTCGTTCAACTGCGCAATCTTCTTCTCGCGCTGCTCGTTCTGGCTCTCGATGCGCGAACGGATGGCGGTCTTCTGCTCCACCATGTCGTCGTATCCGCCGTTGTAGGTAATGATGGTCTCGTAGTCGATGTCGGCGATATGTGTGCAGACCGAGTTCAAGAAATGCCGATCATGCGAGATGGTAATCAGCGTCCCGTTGTAGCGGACGAGGAAGTCCTGTAGCCAGAGGATCGAGTCCAAATCGAGATAGTTGGTCGGCTCGTCCAGCAGCAACGCCTGCGGCTCGCCGAAGAGCGCCTGACAGAGCAGCACGCGGACCTTCTGTCCGCCCTGTAGCTCGCTCATCTTGCGGTCGTGCAGCTCGTCGCCGATGTCCAGCCCTTGTAGCAGAATCGCCGCATTGGACTCGGCCTCGTAGCCGTCCTCTTCGCCGACGATGCCCTCAAGCTCGCCCAAACGGCTTCCGTCCGCATCGGTCAACTCGGGCTTATTGTAGATAATTTCGCGCTCTTCCAGCGCCGCCCACAAGGGCTTGTTTCCCATGATGACCGTGTCAATAACGCGATAGGCGTCGAAGGCGTACTGGTCCTGCGAGAGCACACCGATCTTTTTCGGGCGCACGACCGTTCCCTTCTGTGCGTCGATCTCTCCGGTCAACACCTTCATAAAAGTGGATTTGCCCGCGCCATTCGGCCCCGTCAATCCATACCGCCGCCCACTCGTAAACGTGACCGAGACGTCCTCGAAGAGGAGCTTCTGGCCATACCGCATCGTGACATTCGAAACTGAGATCATAATATTACTTCCATTTTACAGGTTTCAGTGGATTCTTTTGTGAATCTCCGGTAAGTCGACGCGCCACCCCGACGCACGACAGCTTCGCTCAGCGGCAGGTTAGCACGCCAAACGAAGCTGCAAAGCGTGAAGGTTCGATCGATCCATTTGACCGATCGAACCATCCGCAACGGTACTATTGTCCGCGACGAGCCGGGCCAGAGCGGCTGCTGCCGGGGCGGCTGCTATTGGAGCGACCAGCCCCGCCGGGGCCACGTCCGCCTGCGCTGCGTCCGCCGGAGAAGCCGCCTCCGCCACCCGGACGGCTGCGGAATCCGCTGTTGGTTTTGCCCTTATATGGGCTGCTGCCGTTGTTGCGAACCTGCGTCTGAGCAGAGGCATCGCCCGACTTCCAGGCCCGAGTCTCCAGCGAGAGCAGGTCGCTGCCCTTGCTGGATACATCGAGAGGCTTGTTGCGCTCCTCTTTCTCAAGGTTCTTATCGGCCTCGCGCCAGAGGAACTTGACCTTCAACTCGCGCTCCATGCGCCGCGCGTCGGATCGCTCCTGCGGCATGACGAAGGTCGTCGCAACGCCGGAGGCTCCAGCGCGTCCCGTACGGCCAATGCGATGCACAAAGTCATCGGTGCCATTGGGCAGATCGTAGTTCACTACATGCGCGATGTCGTGTACGTCGATGCCGCGCGCGGCTACATCGGTCGCCACCAACACGCGGTGCTTGCCGCTGGAGAAGCCCTTCAGCGCGGCGGTACGCTGCGACTGCGAGCGGTCTCCGTGGATCACGTCAACATCGTGGCCCAACCGTTCCAGCTTCTTCGAGATGCGATCCGCACCGTGCTTGGTGCGCGAGAAGACAAGAAACGAACCCGTCTCTATCTTCAACATCTGATCCAACAGACCCAGCTTCTGATCCTGCATCACGGTACAGGCGCGCAGTTCAACCTGCTCGCAGGGATGCGATGTCTGACCGATCTCCACCCGCACCGGCTTGTTCACGTAGTCGCGAACCACTTCGCGCACATTGGCGTCCAGCGTGGCCGAGTAGCACATCGTCTGCCGTGTGCGAGGCAACGCGCCAACGATGCGACGGATCGCGGGCAGGAAGCCCATGTCCAGCATCCGATCCACTTCGTCGAGAACCAGCATCTCGACCGAGTTGATGTTGATCGCACGGCGGCGAAGGAAGTCTTCCAACCGTCCCGGAGTCGCCACCACAAGCCTTGGTCCGCGGCCCAACTGGTCGAGCTGTGTATGCTCGCTCAACCCGCCAACCACCAGCACCGCGTCGTTCTTCGCGCTGGGTACCAGCTTGGCGTAGACCTCCATCACCTGCATCGCCAGCTCGCGAGTCGGCAGCAGAATCAGTGAGCGGATCGGCCCGCGCTTGCCCTTGGTCGAGGGCACTGAATTCGCATCCATCTTCTCGATCATCGGGATCAGGAAGCTCAGCGTCTTGCCAGTTCCGGTCGATGCCGTCGCCAGAATGTCCGCGCCATCAAGAGCCGGAGGAATTGCCTTGGCCTGCACCGGAGTCGGAGTCTTGAAGCCGGCGTTGCTCAGCCGTCCCTTCAATCCATCGGAGATATTGAAGTCGTTGAACTCGATTCCCTTCAGAAAGGGAAGATGGGTCGCCGGATCGATCTCGATCTCGCCCGACTCGACAACGCTGTCGCGCTTGTCCTTGTCGTTTGCGTTGGTCGGAATGGCGAAGTTGACCGCAGGGGTCGTGTCGTTCGTATTCTTGAAATTGGTATTGTTTGTTGCAGAAGTGTTGCTTGTAAATTCTTCGGTCATAGCCTCAGGCTCAAGAGTTGCGGTAGTCAAAATATTTCCTTATTCAATCGGTGTAGATGAAGCGGCAAAAGGGTGCAGAGGCGCCAAAGCACCTTGGAATTCCTTTAGTCAGCATTGCTATCTGAGCTCGAAGCGCTGCTGCTGCACGGCGAGACGCGTCCATTGACGCATCTTCCAGCCAGAGCATCCAGCGCAACTTCTTCCCTTGCTTTCCGACTCATTCACTTCTGCGTCTTTCATTACGCTGAAGTCCAATGGTCGAGATGTGGAAGATCTGCGGTGGCAGAGGCAAGTCGCAGTCTCTGGCCAGACCACTGTCAGCAACTCAAAAGTTGCAACCCAGAAGTCTTTGCCTGCGATGCCTACACTCGTTTAAGTCGAGCGCAAAACCAGTTTATCACATCCAGACGAAGAATAGGAATACGGGATTAGTTCAGCAGCAGTTCCCGGTGGGAATAAGACCCAACCACGGATCAACACGGATTAGAGAATTTCGCCTAGACGTGGTGCAACGAGAAAAGCAGATTCCTACGCTTCGCTGCGGAATGACAAACAATTATGGCCTATTGCAATACAGAAAAGGTCTAATTGCAATGCAGAAAAGATCTAACATCATCTTTCTGTCATTAATCCGTGTTCGTCCACGTTTATCCGTGGTCAGCTCTGTTTTTGTGCTATTTCCGGTACAGTCGTTCCTTTCCATATCGCGAGTTCGCCCGCACCTCCTCTTCCGCTATGAAACAATAGCCGCAGTCACAAGGAGCCGCATGACCGTAGCCTGCACCCCATTTGCCGCAACCGGATCCCCCTCTCGCAATATTCGCCGCACCGTGCTGCCCAACGGCCTGCTGGTTCTCACCGAGAGCATTCCCCACGTCCGCTCGGTCTCGATGGGCGTATGGATCCGCTCCGGCTCACGCGACGAATCGTTGGAGTTGAACGGCATCTCGCACTTCGTTGAACACATGGTCTTCAAGGGAACCACGACGCGCGACGCCCAGCAGTTTGCCCGCGAGGTGGATTCGATCGGCGGCAATCTGGACGCCTTCACCGGCAAGGAAGCGATCTGTTTCAACATCAAAGTCCTCGACGAGAACGTCTCCCGCGCCCTCGACCTGCTCACCGATCTGGTTCTCCATCCCACCTTCACCCCCGAGGACATCGTCCGCGAACAGGGCGTCATTCTGGAGGAGATCAAGATGGACGAGGACTCTCCCGACTATCTCGTCCACGAGACCTTCACCCAGAACTTCTGGAAGGGCGATGCGCTGGGACGCCCCATCCTCGGCACCGTCAAGTCCGTCTCCAGCTTCAACCAGCAGATCGTCTTCGACTTCTACCGCTCCTGCTTTACGCCGCGCAACATGGTCTTCTCCGCCGCAGGAAATCTGGATCATGACCGCTTCGTAGCGCAGGTTGCCGAGCACTTTCGAGGCCTCGCCGCCAGCCCTGACAGCACCATAGCCAAGCCCTCCTCGCCAGCCACCTTCCCGCACATCACGCTGAAGAGCAAGAAGTCATTGGAGCAGGTCCAGCTCTGCATGGGAATGCCCGCGCCGCCGGTCGATTCGCCCGCGCGCTACGGGGTCTATCTGCTGAACACCATGCTGGGCGGAGGCATGAGTTCGCGCCTCTTCCAGACCATCCGCGAGGAGCGCGGTCTGGCCTACTCCATCTACTCGGAGACCAGCCCCTTCCGCGACACCGGCTCGCTCAGCATCTACGCCGGAACCTCCGTCGAGAAGACCGGCGAGGTCATTCGGCTCACCATCGCCGAGCTGCGCCGTCTCAAAGAGGAGCCCGTTCAGGAGGCAGAGTTGAAGCGCGCCAAGGATCAGTTGAAGAGCAACATCGTCCTCGGTCTGGAAAGCTCGTCGAGCCGCATGTCAAACCTTGCCCGTCAGGAGATGTACTTCGGCCGTTTCTACTCGATCGACGAGATCATCGCCGCCGTCGAAACTATAACCCCCGCCGACATTCAGGCGCTGGCGCAGCAACTCTTCCAACCCGAGCAGATCGCCGTAACCGTCCTCGGCAACCTCGGCAATCTGGTTATTAATCGCGAAGCCCTCGCATGTTAAGCCGCGCCCTGTTACAGTTTTTATCGGAACCGAAGCGCTCATTCTGCTTCAGAGGAAATATGACGACCATCGAATCCACCGCCTCGAACCTTGAACCTCGAACCTCGAACCTCGAATCCGGCTTCACCCTCATCGAATTGCTGATCGTTATGTCGATCATGCTGATTATCATGGCCTTCGCCGTGCCGCAGATGTTGAAGGTGAAGAAGACAGCCGACGAGACCTCCGCCATTCAAACCCTGCGCACCATCAGCTCGGCCGAGGCCAGCTACAACTCCGCGTACCCGGCCACTGGCTACGCCTGCCCGCTCTCCGGCCTCGGCGGCGATCCCAAGTCTGGCGCGCCCTCGGCTCAGGCGTCCCAGTTGATCGACCCAGGACTAGCCTCCAGCGGGCAGAAATCCGGCTACACCTTCACCGTCACCTGCGGCAACAAAGTTACGGTCAACAATCAGGATATGTACACCTCCTACAACGTCACCGCCGTCCCGCAGACGGTCGGCAAGACCGGCGACCGAGGCTTCTGCTCCGACGAGAACAACATCATCAAGTTCGACCCGACCGGAGCCACCAACTGCACCCAGCCCATCCAGTAGGCGCTGGTTCGTCGTTGTAATTTTGGAGTGCCATTCCGTATTGGTTTGTCATTCCGTAGCGAAGCGGAGGAATCTGCTTTAGCCTTTGCTCTTGCCTTTGCCTGTTTTGGATTGTCATTCTGAACGAAGTGAAGAATCCCCGCATCTCGCTCGCGTTTCCCCTCCTGCTCGTGCTTCTGTGCGTCCTGCAATCCCGTGCGCAGGACGCCGCGCTCATTCACCGCGTGGACGACCACTACAACCACCTCCGCACCCTGCGCGCCCGCTACACCGAGCGTTACACCGGCATGGGAATGAACCGCACCGAGAGCGGCACGCTCACTCTGAAGAAGCCCGGCCTGATGCGTTGGTCCTACGACGCTCCCACCGGCAAGATCTTCGTTCTGGACGGCCACTACGCCTGGTTCTACACTCCCGGCGATGCACAGGTCTCCCGCGCTCCCGCCAAGCAGCTCGACGATCTGCGTTCCCCGCTGCGTCTTCTGCTTGGCCACACCCAACTCGCCAAGGAGCTGGACAATCTGACCACCGCGCCCGACGGCTCCAACTTCCGTATCTCGGGAGTCCCCAAGGGAATGGCGCAGCGCGTCCACCTGCTCACCCTGACCGTCACCTCCAGCGGAGCCATCGCCCGCATGCGTCTGGAAGAGACCGACGGAGCGACGACCGAGTTCACCTTTACTGGACTCGAAGAGAACGTCCCCGTCCCCGCCACGGACTTCAGCTTCGCTCCGCCACGAGGCGTTCCCATCGTCAACGCACAGGCTCCGCTCTAAGTCGCTGTAACGATCCATTCCTCGTCGCCATGTACAATGGTTGCTTAAAACCATTATCAGCGCGCATTGAGCCGTGCAGAAGAGCAGCCTACCCGTGAGTACAGCTACTAATTCCAATATTCTGACCACCTCCGAGTTCCACGCCTCCGTTCTGAACCTCTCTCCCGCCGTTGCGGTCTTCGATTGCGATGGAACCCTCTGGTCGGGCGACGCCGGTTCCGGCTTCATGACCTGGACCATCCGAAATGGCCTGCTCTCGCGTCAGGCCATCGACCAGCTTGACGCGCGCTATCGCGGCTACCTCAGCGGCCAGGTCTCGGAGCTAGCCATCTGCGGCGAGATGGTGCAGATCTATCAGGGCCTGCGCGAGAGCGAGATGCGCTCCGCCGCCGCCGAGTTCTTCGCAGCCAGCATCGAGCGCAACATCTTCCCGGAGATGCTGACGCTGGTTCGCCAGCTCCAGTCTCGCGGCACCGAGATCTGGGCCGTCAGTTCCACCTGCGACTGGGTTATCGAAGAAGGCATGCGCCGCTTCGACATCGCCCCCGAACGCATTCTCTCCGCCCGCGTAGCCATCGCCAACGGCATAGTCACCAACCAGTTGCTGGACGTTCCCACCGACGAGGGCAAGGTCGCCTCCTTGGCCCGCGTCGGCCTCACCGCCCCAGACGCTGTCTTCGGCAACTCGGTGCATGACTCGGCGATGCTCTCCATCGCTCGACGCGCCTTCCCGGTCAATCCCAGCGCCGACCTGCTCACTCGCAGCGCCCAGGAAAACTGGCCCGTCTACTACCCCGCCAGCGTCGCTCCTGCGCATTTATAGCCATTTACTCGAACCTTAAACCTTGTACCTTGAGCATTTTCACTATTGCTAACTAAGGTTTGTCCTCCTGAACGAAGTGAAGGATCCCCGCATTTCGCTCACTTCGCGACACTCTTAAACTATTAGTGAAGATGCTCTAGAATCTGGAGAGCCATGCTCCTCGAAGGCCTGCAAATCCCGCTGACCACGCCCTTCTACCCGGACGGGCGTTTGAACCTGCCCAAGCTGGCCGCGAACGTTGTGCGTACCTCGAAGTCCTCTGCCGCTGGCCTCATCCTTCTTGGTCCGACAGGCGAACCGACGCTGCTCTCCGACGAGGAGACTCGCGATGTTCTCTGCGCCGCAGCGCAGGCCGCAGCGCCGGAGAAGGTTCTCATCGCTGGAGTCAACCGCGACAGCGTTCGCGCCACGCTATCCCTCGCCGACTTTGGCGCCGAACAGGCCTACGATGCCGTCCTCGTCTCCGCACCATCAATCTTCACTTCAGAAGACGAAGCGCACGAACGAGAGGTGCTTACCTACTTCCAGACCGTCGCCGACCGCTCGCCTCTTCCCGTCGTTCTACTCAGCACGATCAGCAGAGCGCTCTCGTCTGATCTGGTCGTCGAACTCGCCGCGCATCCCAACATCATCGGCCTGATCACGCATCGCTCCCCCGCAGCCATCGCCGAGTTTCTCTCCCACACCACAGCCGTCGAGCGCGAGATTCCCGTCACAATGGTCTTCGCCGCCGTCACCGAGCGCATGAGGCGAGCCGCAGCGCAGAGCGCCACCAGCAACCTCGTCTCCGCCACCAGCCTGACCGGTGCAGTCGTCGAAGCCCCGCCCGCCGCTCGGCCTTTGCGTACCCGCAGCAAGACGGTCGGCTTCCAGATCCTCAGCAGCGCCACGCAGTCCATTCTTAGAGCTCTCCGCGCCGGAGCCGTTGGAGCCGCACCCGCCCTCGCCGCCGCCGCTCCGCAGGCGTGCTATGAGGTCTACGCCGCATGGAAGGACGACGACCAACCACTCGCCGAAGAGAAGCAGGATCGTCTGCGCGAGGCCGCAATCCTCGCCGAGTCCAGCGTCGGCAGCCTTAAGTTTGCCTGCGAACTTAACGGCTACTTCGGAGGCCTGCCGCGCCTTCCCCTGCTCCCTCCTACCGGAGACCAGCGCGCCATCTTGGAACCGCTCCTGCAACAGCTTCACAACTAGGCAGACTCAGCAAGAAAAGAGCCGACCACGGATAGAGCGGATGAACACGGATTAGAGCATTTCCGCTAATGGTGTAGAGCGTCGCAAAGTGAGCGAAATGCGGGGATCCTTCACTTCGTTCAGGATGATAGACCTTGGTTTATACAGCAATAGTGAAAATGTTCTAAAGGCAGAAGATCTTGTTTTTATCCATGAAGATTCGTGTTGATCCGTGGTTGCTGTCGTTTCGATTCTGAACTGATCCAACATAGAATTTGCGAGAAAGATTGGGTAGTGGGTCAGTTTGGTTTTCCACAGGAAAAGAGCGGGGGCGCGTATGATTTTGACTAAGCGGATCCCAGATATTACCTCGGCAAAAAATCCTCCAAGGAAACCAAAACGAATGACAATCGGTATCGGAATGCTCTGCGATGAGGGGTTGATTATCGCCGTCGATACGCAGATTGTGATGACTGATGGTTCGACCAGCGAAGGAATCAAAGTCCATCAAGCAATCGCAGACACTGGCGTTTATGTGATCGCAAATGCAACTGAGGACGGTAACGCCGCAAACACGTTGATCCCAGACATTATTACCGATCTACAGAATATAGACCCCAAAAGTTTTGCTCACCTTGAGAAAACCGTGCGTGATTCGATGGCTGATTGGTCGGAGCGATATAGACAAGGAAGTCCATATATCCAAATCATATTGGGTGCTTCCATTAATCAACCAAAGCAGGAAAATATCAGAACTGGCGGAGGAATTCGCCTCTATAATTGTGAGCCTCCGAATACAATGGTTCCAGTTGACCGAGAGGATATAAGCGAAGGCTATCTCTCTATTGGTGCAGGAGGAAGCGTCACCGATCCTATTTTCCGCACTCTGTTTAGTACAGATTGTTCAGCACATACGGCGCTCAATCAGATTGCCTACCTGATGTATCGAGCTAAGAAAGACGCGGCTACGTCCTGCGGTGGGAACACAAACGCGGTATTGATAAAAAATGAATTCAGCTTTCCTCTTTGGATTGAACCAAGTGACATGAGAATCGGAGAGCATTCTGGAAGAATGCTTGATTTTGCCTTAAATATGACTGCCAGTACATTCTTGGCTGAGACAGACGAGGCCGCACAGGTAATATGGGACGCTAGTCGCCTACATATTATTCAGGGTGGGGTGCCCAGAACTAGCCGATTCCATACTCAGTCGGGCGAAGAAGTTGGATTGCAACTGGAGTCCGAAAACCCGGATAATTAACCATAACCTATTGCTATGCTGTCTCCTCAAGTGCCCTCCGCAGTAATTCTCCGTCAATTCTGGACGGACCTACCGTTGGCTTGGGGAGCAGCGCGATCAATTCGTCCATTGTCCAAACGTGATTCGCTAGTCCAGCTTCCATCGCTGGTGTAACGCGCAATGTTTGATGCACCCGGCAATAGTTGTAGTGCATATAGTGGAGAGCGACCGCGTGAGCGTGATTCTCGGCTTTTTTACTGAACCCGTTAGTGAGGCGAGTAAACCGCCGCATCTGCATCCTTAAGGTTAGGTTTTGCCTTTCCACAAACGACGTGGAGATGTGCTTCGGATCGGGGTTGCCCTGTAGGACTGCCGTCCTTGTTCCGGTGCATTCACCGGAGCTGTATTTTGTATCGAAAGAATCATTGCCATAGAGCTTTATGAGCATCGCGTAATCGACATCGCAGCCAAACGCACCTTCGACAGCATCCCCATACATCTTGAGTCCGTCTGTGGTGAGTTGGATACGCGATGTGACACGCGATGCAACATCCTCCATAAACATCTTTGCCCACGCAGGTCCGCGCTGGCCAACAAGATAAGAAACGATCAACTTGGTATCGGCATCAATTGCCGTCCAAGTCCAAACGTCACCCCAGCCCATCTTGTCTTGTTCTTCCGTGACGTTCTTCATCTTTGCGCCGACAAAGCTCCAAATTTCATCGCACTGGACTCGCTTGCAATGAAGTCTGCGAACATGATCGTCATGGTATGCCGCGCAAGCGGTTCCCACATCCTCAAGCAGCTTTACGACCGTATTCTTTGCCGCTCCCGTCATCCTACAAGTCGCACGGATAGAGCAGCCTTCGATCAGGCAATGCACAATTCGCGCTCTAGTCTGAGAGTCCAAGCAGTTCATACTGGCTATTATGCTAAAGCGGCTTTAGAATGTCAAGAGAATTATTTGTTTTCTCGGTCTATAATTTCAGAATTCGGAGTGTCTATGTTCCCGGTTCTCGCATGTCCATGCGGTGAGCAAATTGCTCTCCCTTATCGAAGCCTTCAAGGTACAAAGTCCACTCAACCGTACTGGCCCACGGATAGCGAATTTTTAACTCTTGTATGCGGTCACTGCGATAGATTGTCCGTTCATCAGGCATCAGACATCCATTTTCATCCCGATGACACCCTACACCGAGAATCGCGGTCATCGGTCTTTTGGCGAGTAGAACTGATATGTGACCACTCGCGCTGCGAGTTGCCAATCGTAGTACATATACGAATCTCAGAAGACTTTTCACCGGGGGAAGTAGGAACGAAGGTAGCAAACTCCACGCCGAAGCCCGTCTGCGCCGGGGGCTATGGAGCCAAGCTCCATGAGCAGCCGAATCTAATTGAGGTGCAATGGATAGGGAGCGATGGTTATTTGACATAAGTACTCTCCAGCCCTACTATGGTCGTAGAGAGTCGCATCTCACCAAATCGTAGACCCGCCCTGGCAGGCGGGTTTTTCATGTTCAGCGTTATTCTAACACCGCTGCGCTAAAACCCCTTCAATAATTCTTCCAACTTCAAATCAAGCGACTTTGCGATTCGTTTCAGAGTGCTGAATGTAGGGTCGAACCTTCCATTTTCTATGGAGGAGATTGATTCTCGCGTCAGTTCAGCATGGTCAGCGAGAAGTTGCTGTGTCCATCTCCGGTCGGTACGCAAGTTCCGAATACGTCGTCCCAACGCCTTACGATCTTCCGTCCCCATACCTTGAGCATGGATCTATGCTAAGGCATTCATGTGAAGTATACTTCACATGAATCATCTAAGTTTTACTCACGGGAGGAATCGCATGAAATGGATCGCACTATTGGTAGTATTTGCCTTTTCCGCGCTTACACCGGCACAAGCACCACAGTTCAAGAGCGGTGCGACGGTCTATATCGAACCGATGGATGGATACGAAACTTATCTTGCGTCCGCAATCACAAAGAAGCATGTACCTCTAATTATAGTCATGGACAAAAATAAAGCCGACTATATCGTGACCAGTAACGTATCCCACAAGGATTTAATCGCGGGCCAGCCCTCGGTTGTCGTGAATAACAGTAATACGAACGTCGCGAATGGAAACGCGACGGCAGAGAATCCAATCGCTCAATCAATGCAACGGGGATACGAAGCAGGGGCTGCTCAAAGACGTGCCCTTGGAGAAACCAGCGTAAGTATTTCAGTGATTGATGTTCACTCTTCTCAAGTAGTATTCGCCCACTCAGCAGGCAAAATGGGAACAAAACAACTTCAGACCACCGCCGAGGATTGCGCCAAACACCTTAAAGAGTTCATTGAAAAGTCAGAAAAACCAAAGAAGTGAAATTTGTTCCCATGGGAGACGCATGGACGGATGGGATATTTACGAGGTAGGAGGATGGATCACATGGTGGATCACGTTCCTGATCGTATGGATCGGCTGCTCTATGGATTATGGATTTTTAGGATTCGCTCTAGGTTGGATTCCAGCCGCAATAGTCGCCTATATTGCCGCGTACCTTTGGCCAATTCTCTTGTTTGCTGTCGTCGTTATTGCGGTTAAGTTGTGGAACTAGAGAAGGCTATTGGTCAGCCTTCTTCCCCCACCGTGCCTGAGCAGCCTTAGCCGCTGCGTTCTTTCGTGCGTCTGGTGTCATGGTCACTAAACGTCGCTTCCCCCCAACCATCCCGCCTTTACGCCCCATCGCGGACATATACGCCGACAGATCAAGGGGAACGGCAATAGCCGTATCAGCAACCGGCTCTGCCGTGGACTGCTCTACAATCCACTTGGCTAGCTGGTTCGGATCGCGTGGACGTTTACCCTTTACGACTGTCATATCCCATCATCCCACGACTCGGATGCTAAAGCGAGCATGTGGAAATCCAAACTGACCCACTACCAAAGATTGATACCCCTTGCAACCAATCTTCTTCCGATGTAGTCTTACTGGCAGGATGAAAAAGCGCTCGCTCCAGTCCGGCTACTTTACCTACCCCTGCCTTTGGTGGCAGGGAGCGGGTCAGCTAG
>Ga0302275_10000648_pt1 | contig 38985 bp, 29 predicted proteins | sample III_Bog_N2_2_FD_200229 | JGI IMG/M metagenome (GOLD analysis project Ga0302275, IMG submission 200229) | Peat permafrost microbial communities from Stordalen Mire near Abisko, Sweden - III_Bog_N2_2 | ecosystem: Environmental > Terrestrial > Soil > Wetlands > Peat | place: Sweden: Abisko... | reverse complement strand
TATCGCTTGGATAGGATTTTCTTGGCCCCATCCCCTACTATTACTGCACGGGGAACAGCACGAAGATCACTTTTCTGCATCCTCGCAATATCTAGCATCAAGATCGTAAACAGGTTCTAAGCGCAAGCAGTTCATGTGTACTCTCCAAGGCGCAGTTCTCCCCCGGCGAGCCTCGATATTTTTCAACGGTCGTAGGGGCTCGCTCAGGTTGCTATGAGGCTCCAATACTCCCTCCGCAAAGCTCTTCCGGCTTCGTCGGTGCAGCATCGACTCCTGTTTGTTGTCCTATAGTTCGGTCTTCTTTATCTACCCAGGAAAAATCTCTCCTCCACCCATTCATTTCTTTCCCGTTCGCATCCAGTAGCTCAAAGTTGCATAGAGCAATTTATGCTTCTCCAACCAGCTTCGATTCAGGAACAGAAAGTCTCAAAGTTATAGCTTTCGACAACTTCTATGTCAAGATTAATCTTCCACCGAATAGTATTAGAAATAGCTAATCAAAATTGAGCCATATTCAAGAAATGTATTGCGTAAAGTGAACACTTCGCTTATTCTTCGTCTTGCATGATGATATTTAAGCCGACAGGAAAAAATACCGCCCTATGAACTTTCAAGATCTGCACGAACTCCTCCGTCTCGAACTCCTTCGCCGCATCGAACTTGGCTCCCTCACCGGAACCGGCCTCGCGCGACAAGCGGGCTTTCAACAGGCTCACATCTCCAACTTCCTCAACCGCAAGCGAGCTCTCTCGCTCGACGGTTTGGATCGTGTTCTGGCCGCACAAAATCTCTCGGTGGATCAGATCATCCCCGTGGATCTCAACGCAGCCTCCGCCCCACCGCCAACCACGGATCTTGTCGACGCAATCCCCATCGTCTCGCCCTCCACGGCGATGGAGGAGGCGCAGATCCGCCCCGCATCCGTCATCGAGACCGTTCACGTCTCCGCGTCCCTGCTTCAGAACAATCGCGCCCGCCCATCGCTGAAGTGTTCCCGCTGGCAACGCTTCCTCGCTCTGCGCGTGGACGCACAGCAGGCCGCCGCAATGGATCCCATCATCGCTGCCGGAGCCGTCGTCGTTCTGGATCGTCACTACAACTCGCTCGCTCCCTACCGCGCTCATCAACAAACCCTCTACGCTGTTCGTTGCGGCGCGGGCCTCGTTCTGCGCTACGTCGAATTCGATGACGGAAGGCTCATTCTGCGCCCGCTTTCTTCATCCTTCCCGGTTCAGCTATTGTCGCCCGGATCCCACGAAACCCCCGCAGACATGATCGTCGGGCGCATCTGTCTGGTCATCTCCGAGCCATAGATTTCGTTATGGGTCGGCCATATTATTTCGACGATTTTATGATCCTGCCCGCGCGGTTGATAAACTATACAGATGCACTCGGGCCTATATGCAAAGTGGATGACGGAGTGGGAGACCAAGCTCACAACCCGCGATACAAATCGAATTGTGAGGCCCCTCGAATGGGGTTTCGACTGGCTGACAGAGTTCTCCGCCACACACTCGAATGGACAGCTAGACGTCATGGCGTCGCACACTCCGGCGGACTGCTGCGGAGGAGACTCGTCCGATCAATTCGATGCGCAGGATCTGATCCGTATGATCGCCCTGAACCGCGAGATCGTTGACCACGCGGAGGAGTTCTTCGGCTACGAGACCCCGCAGGACTTTCGCCTGGAAGAGCGACATCCCGAACTCTTCCCCACCAACGTTCGCCCCGAGACGCTCGCTCAGGAAGCGGAGATGAAGCGTCAGGCGGCCGCAGGCGAACTGGACAAGGCCGAGTTTCTTCGTTTCACCTCGCCCGTCCGCACGCCCTACCCGGAGAACGATCAGGTCAACGCGCGCTGGTATCCTGCGCCGCAGCGCAAGGGCTCGCCGGCTGGCGCGCCGAAGCAGGCCATCATCATCCTGCCGCAGTGGAACTCCGACGCCATCAGCCACAACGCTCTCTGCACTCTGTTCAACCGCTTCGGAATCTCCGCCCTGCGCCTCTCGCAGCCGTACCACGACATTCGCCGTCCGGCAGAGTTAGAACGCTCCGACTACGCCGTCAGTTCCAACATCGGACGCACCATCGCCACCTGCCAGCAAGCCGTCATTGACGTGCGCAGTTGTCTGGACTGGCTGGAGACGCAGGGTTACACGCAGTTCGGAGTTTTGGGAACCAGCCTCGGCTCGGAGTACGCCTTCATCGCCGCCGCGCTTGATCCGCGCCTGCGCATCTGCGCCTTCAACCACGCCTCGACGTGGTTCGGCGATGTGGTCTGGGAGGGGCAGAGTACGCGCCACGTTCGCGCCTCGCTGGAAGACTCTGGCCTGACGCAGGATCAGGTTCGCCAGATGTTTCTCGGCATCAGCCCAATGGCCCACATGCAGCGATTCGCGGCGAATCCCAAGCGCGTACTGGTTGTACACGCTAAATACGACCTCACCTTCCCGCTGCATCTTTCGCTCGATGTTCTAAGCAATTTCCGTGAGCTGGAGATTGATTTCGTCTCCAAAGTCCTGCCCTGCGGCCACTACACCACCGGAGAAACTCCCTACAAATACATCGACGGCTGGTACCTCGGCTCGTTCGTGTATCAGGCCTTCAAGAACCTCGCCAGCAGCAGTAAATAGACTGGCAGTTCAAAGTGAGATAAGAACCGACCACGGATAAACGCGGATTAGCACGGATTAAAGGCAGAAGGGTATTTCCTTATCCGTGAAGATCGGCCGGGTGCCCCATTCATCGCAGCAACATCGCGATGGGTGGGAGGAATACAGATCGCACCACGAGCCTTTGCCTTTGCTGTTGCATTTTTCTGGAAAGGGCCAACGGCAACAACAAGAACAACAGCCCTTGGTGAGAGCTGTTTTGCATCCCACCCATCGCGTGAGACAAAGGCGCGATGGACGGGGCACCCGGCCCTCCGTGTAGTGAGCAAAAGCAGATTCCTCCGCTTCGCTGCGGAATGACAAACAAAAGAGGCTGCGGAATGACAAACAAAAGAGGCTGCGGAATGACAAACAAATCCGCTATGGAATGACAGACAAATTGAGTTACAGCAATTCCCTTGCTTTTCTGAAGCCTCAACGCTCGGACGCGTTCGTCTCCGGTGGAACGGGGTAGGCTGGCGGCGCACCATCGAAGGTGATGACGATGTGTTCGAAGACGACGCCGGGATCGCGATAGAGCAGGCGCAGCGTATGTTTGCCGGGGGCGAGCGAGCCGAGCGAAAGCTTCGCAATGGCCGAGTTGCGCAGAACATTCTCATCCCAGCCGGAGTTGCTAGGGCCATCGCCCGCATTCTTGGACTTCTTCGCCGTGGTCGCGCTGGCATCCAGCTCGATGGGCGTGGCACCGTCGATCGAGACTGCGTAACGCAGGCGATGATCGGAGTCGACGGGAAAGGTCGGCAACAGGTGCAGCGCGAGCATTGCGTCGCCCGTTGTTGTAGTGGTGAAGTCGTACTCCAGCCAAGGGGCGGCTTGCGGACCGGAAATTGCTGTCGCGTGATCGGGATTCGCCAACAGGCCCGGTGCGCCATATTCGACCGAGGAGCCGGGGATTCCCAGATCGGCGAGAACGTTCCATTTGGCGATCTGGCCGTCGGATTTGCGAGCGAAGTGCGCGGCGTTGATGGAGACGGTTGCGTGCTGCTCAACGAAGCCTGAGGCAGGCGCAGGGGAAGGCGCGGGCGCGGTGGATGCGGCGGCGGCCCATGACGCGGGCAGCGGCGCGCTGGAGTCCGAAGAGGTTGCGGTGTGAGGCATCTCGAAGACGTGGCGTTCGCGCGGGTCTGCGGACATCATGCCGTCCCACTTGCCCTTTTCGATGCTGTTGTAGTGGTTGGTGAGGGATTGAACGGTATCGTAGGCAGCATGAGCGCGTGCGCTGTCGGTGGTGAGAGCTGCGTCGTTGTGGTTGTGCGCGTCGAGGAAGGTGAGGTCTGTAGCAAGAAACTTTTCGTCCTGCGCAGCGGCCGCTTCGACGGGGTAGCCGACCAACTCAAAGTAGGCTGATACATACTGCTGCGGAAGAGCCTTCACAATGGCAGAATCCTCAACACGAAGGCTGGCCCAGGCGGCTGCGCGCGCGTGATTTTGATCCGCTCCACCGACGCTAGGCCATGCGAGGGGATTGAAGGCGGTGCGGTTGATAGGGTCGCTGTAGCCGTTGAAGCCCATGAACTCCGGCTTGCGAATGAAGCTGAGAGCGTAGTAGCGCGTCATTACGTCCGCGAGCTGGGCTGCGAGTCTGGAGGATCCCACCCATGACGATGATGCTGTCATGGATGGGGCACCCGGAGATTGAGCCATGCGCTGAACCCCGGACTCAGAATCGAGAGCATGGGTTCCCGAATTCGTGATGGGAAACTGCTGGGCGAACCATTGTTGTAGAAACTCGTGCTGGCTCAGCTTGGCTGTTCCCGGCTCGTCCCACGCGAGCTGCATGAAGTAGTCGATGTCCATCTCGGCGGGTTTGAGGTCGCCCACATTAAGAATCCAATACTTGCGGGCGTTGTGGTCGTAGGCCTTGGTCATCTCCTCGCGGATGAGCGAGGGCGGCGTAGTGCATAGCCAGAGATAGTCATGCGGCTTGCCCCAGTAGGAGACGTGGTAGTAGACGCCTGATCCTCCTGCGCGCTTCTGCTCCTCCGCATTGGGAAGCTCGCGAATGTAGCCGTAGTTGTCGTCGGTCCAGCCCAGAGTTACGTCGTCGGGAACCTTCATGCCGACGCGGTAGAGATCCAGCGACTCCTTGTAGAGCCAAATCACCTGCGGAATCTTCGCCAGGTCAGGCGAGACGCGCTTGGCCAGCAGCGCGCGCTGGTTGGTCATCACGTCCTCAACCAGCTTGGCCTTGACCTCGGGCGATCCGGTTGCTTCTAGGCCGGAGTCGTGTACGCCGCGCAGGCCGACGGTGTAGAAGTTCTCAAACTTGCCGTTCTCGGCGAGACGCTTGTCCCAGTAGGAGTTCATTGCGGCGCTGTTGGTCTGGTAGTTCCACGGGCCGTCCGTCTTCTCGTTCCACTCACCTACGTTGTTGCGCAGAAGAGCCTCGGAGTGCGAGGCGCCCATCACGATGCCCCACTTGTCGGCGAGTCGGGCGTTCTCTGGAATGGCGTTGAAGGCCAGCGAACCGGGATGCATCGCCGGCCACAGCGAGTTGGCGTGCAGACGCAACAGTAGTTCAAAGATGCGGGCGTAGGTGTTCGGTCCGAAGTTTCCCTTGCCATGATCTACGCTTGGATCCATCTTCTTTGCGGCCCAGGGACGAATCCCCCAGTCCTCGTCGTTGAGAAAGATTCCACGGTACTGCACGGAGGGCTCGGGTTGCAGGGTTGAGCCGGCGCGAACGTAGACGGCCGCGTGATGCGCGACGGGTACGTCGGCCCACCACGTCCACGGCGAGACGCCCATCTGGCGCGAGAGGGTGAAGAGCGCGAAGGCCGCGCCGCGCCGATCACTGCCCGCGATCACAAGCGCGCTGCGAACCCCCGGCAGCGGCGAGGCGACCGTCGTGGTCAGAGCGGACTCCCACTTGCCTGCCACGGCTTCGACATTGATCGCATGCGTGGCGGCGATTTTGTCGATCTCCGGCGACTTGCCGAGGACGCCGACCAGAATCAGGTTCTCCGGCAGCGGCGCGGCGAGCGAGGTCAGCAGGCGCGGCTTGATGCCGGTAACCAGAGCCACGTCGTTGGCAAAGGCTTCGGCGGCGACGCGCACGGTATCGGGATTGCCCGGCGCAACGTAGATTGCTGCGGCTTGATGGTCTGCCGCGATAACGAACTCTCCGTAGCTAGTCGATGCAGGCTGGTCGAGATCAATCAGCGGCGACGTGGATTGCGCGCGGCAGGTTGGAGCGGAGAGGACTACGCAGAGTGCCAGCGCAACAAAGAGTCGCACCATGAATTTCCGTTGAAAGAACAAGGTTAGAACCTTTCCCGCCCCCGCCAAACGGAGGCCTTTTGCCAATTGAACCATAGCGCAGTCGCAAAGCCTCAGGCAAGTTGTACGCGCAATGGGTTATCACTACAAATCGCTGCGCCTGCACAATTTTGGATGTTGCGAAGGTTCCACATAGAATGAAGAGATGGGGGCTTCCACGTTGTCCAAACGACGCAGCAAGGGTGTGGCATGGCCGATCTAGACTTCGAGCCGCTGCACTGGAAGCCGCATCACAATCCCTGGCTGGTCGCCATCACGGTGACGCTGGCGACGTTCATGGAGGTGCTAGACACCTCCATCGCCAACGTGGCGCTGCCGCACATGGCTGGCTCGCTGGGCGCGAGTCAGGAGGAGGCGACCTGGGTTCTGACCAGCTATCTGGTCTCCAGCGCCATCATTCTGCCCATCTCTGGCTGGCTGTCCAATCGCTTCGGGCGCAAGCGATTTTACATGTGCTGCGTAATGATGTTCACCGTCTGCTCGATGCTCTGCGGGTTGGCGCACACGCTTCCGCTGCTGATTGGCGCGCGCATTCTGCAAGGGCTTGGCGGCGGAGGACTGGCTCCCAGCGAGCAGGCGATTCTGGCCGACACCTTCCCCATTGAAAAGCGCGGGCAGGCCTTCGCGCTGTATGGAATGGCGGTGGTCGTTGCGCCTGCGATTGGCCCTACGCTGGGCGGCTGGATCACCGACAACTTTAACTGGCACTGGATCTTTTTCATCAATCTTCCGGTCGGGCTGCTGTCGCTCTACCTGTCGAACCGCATGGTCGAAGACCCGCCATTCCTGAAGGCGCGCAAGGAGGCTTCCAAGCACTTGAAGGTCGACTTTCTGGGGCTGGGACTGGTCGCGCTGGGAGTCGGCTTCCTCGAATTCACCCTGGATAAGGGGCAGGAGAAGGATTGGTTCGGCGACCCGATGATTCGCATGACTGCGCTGCTGGCGGTGGGCTTGCTGTTCTTCTTCGCCATCTGGGAGTGGAATCATCCCGACCCGATCGTCGATCTGAAGCTGTTGAAGAATCGCAACTTCGGCACAGCGGTCTTTCTGCAACTCTTCCTCGGCATGGTTCTGTTCGGCTCGACGGTTCTGATTCCGCAGTATCTACAGGTGCTGCGCGGCTACACGGCGGAGCGCAGCGGCATGGTGCTGTCGCCGGCGGGCTTTGTGATGATGGGCATGATGTTCTTCGCGGGCAAGTCGCTGGGCACTCGGATCGACCCGCGACTGATGGTCTTCCTCGCCTATCTGACGACCGCCCTCGGCATCTATAACCTGACGCGGCTCGACCTCACGACCAGCTTCGCCACCGTCACCGAGTTCCGCATGTTTCAGGTCATCGCGCTGCCGTTCATCTTTATCCCAATCAGTACGCTGAACTACGTCGGCGTTCCGGCGACTAAGACCAACCAGATCTCCTGCCTGTCGAACTTCGCGCGCAATCTGGGCGGAAGCGCTGGAACCGCGCTGCTGACGACCTTCATCGCGCGCGGTGCGCAGGTCCATCAGACGGCGCTGGCTGCAAAGGTGATTCCGGGAAGTCCGGCCTTCCGCATCTATACCGGGAGGGTGCAGGAGATTCTGACCCGCAACGGAATGGCTCCGCATGTAGCCAGCCAGATGGCCATCGGCGAGGCCTACCAGCAGATGCTGCGTCAGGCTTCCATGCTGAGCTACAAGAACGCCTTCGCGGTGTTGTCGTGCGTAATCGTGATTCTGTCGCCGCTGCCGTTCCTGATGCGGCTTCCGCCCAAGCGCATAGAAGAGCCCTCCGAAGACGTGCTCGCGCCTTGATAGCTTACGTGCAGAGCGTCTGAGAAAAAGCCTGACACGGATGACGCGGATAGAAGCACGGATCAACGCGGATAATACAAAGCCGAATGGCTCGGCTCTTTAGTCAGAGCGCTTTCATCGTTGCTGTAATTCGGCTTTGCATTGTCATTCTGAGCGAAGCGAATAATCCCCGCATTGTGCTCATGCCGCGACACTCTGCGCCATTTGCAAAAATGAGAACATCCAATCTACGCAGCTAGAATTGATTGGAGACGATGGAGCAAGCCATGATTTCACTCGACGATGCAGCCCTGGTTCGCGCGCGCACCACGCTTGGCGAATTTGAACTGACCGTATGCAGCGACGGAACCTACTTGCTCGATGGCGGAGCGATGTTCGGCGTGGTGCCGAAGACGATGTGGCAGAAGCGCATGGCTCCAGATGCGGAGAACCGAGTCCTGCTCGGTCTCAACACCGTCGTCGTGCGTACGGGGCAGCACACCGTGCTGATCGAGACCGGAATCGGCAACAAGCAGCCGTCCAAGATGCAGCAGATCTTTCAGAATCAGGCTCTGTTGCTGGACTCGCTGGCGGCGGCGGACATTGCTCCCGGCGAGGTGGACTTCGTCGTCAACACCCATCTGCACTTCGACCACTGCGGCTGGAACACCACGCTCCAACCCGACGGCAGGGTTACGCCGACCTTCCCCAACGCGCGCTACTTTGCCCACGCAGGAGAGGTGGCACATGGACGCCTGCAACTGGAGCGCGACCGCGTCAGCTATCTTGGGCCGAACTACGATCCGCTGATCGCGTCGGGGCAGATGACGCTGCTCGACGAGGCAGCACTCGCAGCGGGCGGGGCGATCTGTCCGGGCGTCTCGGTCGAGCTATACCCCGGCCACACGGCGCAGATGCTGGGCATTCACATCGAACCAAACAGGGCGGTGGAGTCGCGTCCGGCGGGATCGACGCCCAATCCCCACGCCTGCTATATCGGCGACCTGATTCCGACCTCGCACCACCTCGATCCGACCTGGGTGATGGGCTACGACCTCGATCCGCTGCGCTGCATCGAAGAACGCAAACGCTTTTATTCGCGGGCGATTCCCGAGCAATGGCTGGTTCTGTTTACCCACGACCATCAGACCCCGATGGCGCGTGTCCAATGGAACGAGAAGGGCAAGCCAGTGGTCGTCAGCAAGTAGAGCGAGACGATCCGCGAAGAAAGGTCTGCACAAGCTCACCGCATTCCCTCGGAGGCTAAACAGGCTGCGGCAAACTTATGCTTTGGTCTTTCGGAGGGAGCAGTGGGCTTCAGCCCACTGAATCAGTCCAATTGTTTCAATGGGCTTTAGCCCTGGGCCTTCTTCTCCCCGTCCCAGAATAGAGTTTTTCGCAGCCTGTATGGCCGCGCCCTTTCAACACGAAGACTTGCGCAGCTTTTCCTAAAGCGCTTTGGGTGTGAACCCTGCCGCACTTCGCAGCCAGACGGGCAAACTGTTACGGCAGCGGAGTAAGTCTTGCGTAGAATAGATTTGACAAGCTTGTCCCTTGACCTTATTCGTCCATAGATGCGCACATGGGGGAGTTCTGCCTTTTCGTCAGGTTGTAGCGACTCACGAGATCGTAGCGAATATTAGCGAGCCGAAGTAAGCTGATACCACAAGATTAGAAGGAAACATAATGGCTGAGAGAAGTATGAACCGTGCGGCAACGGCAGTGTCTTATGAAGACGCGTCGCCGGAGATGGATGACGAAGAGGAGTCCATCGACGTGGCTGCGTTGCTTCAAGCGATTCTTCGCGGAAAGCGGAGTATCTTTGCCAGTACGCTGGTGTTTTTTTTAGCAGCCACGGCGGTAGCGTTTCTGATTCCAGCAAAATATACCTCCTCGACTACCGTTATTCCGCCAAGCCTCGGCGGTAGTAGCTCCATCGCCTCCGCAGTTGCCGGACAGGTCTCGTCCGCCTTGGGAGCCGGGGCGGCAGATCTTATTACTGGCGGAGCGGGAAAGAGTTCGAGCGATCTGTTTATCGGAGTTCTTCGGAGCAGATCGGTCGCCAGTGAGATGGTAAAGCGCTTTGACCTCATGCACGTTTATAAGGCGAAGAGGGAGAGTCAGGCAGAGAAGACTCTCAACTCCAATGCTGATGTTATCGCAGACTCCAAATCTCCACTTGTTACGATCGAAGTGACGGCCAGCAGCCCGGCTCTGGCGCATGATATGGCAGACGCCTATGTGGATGTGGTGCGCGAGGCAAATGGACGACTCGCCCTGAGCCAGTCCTCGCAGCGGCGACTGTTCTTCGAGCAGCAACTCGCCAAGGAGAAGGACAGTCTGGCCGATGCCGAGGTTGAACTGAAGAAGGACGAGGAGAGGTCCGGCTTGATCGCCCCGACTGGACAGACAGAGTCGGAGATCAAGACGATTGCGGAGACGCAAGCGCAACTCGCAGTCCGGCAGGTTCAACTCACTGCGCTGCGCAACTCGGCCACGGATCAGAATCCTGAGGTCGTCCGGCTCAAAAGCGAGATCGGGGATCTGCAAGGTCAGCTCTCCCGATTGCAACGTGGAAGCGACAGCGAGTCTGGTCTGGTCATTCCGACTTCAAAGGTTCCAGAGCTGCAACTGGATTATGTGCGCAAAGATCGCGATGTGAAGTATCACGAGGCGCTCTTTGAAATGCTCGCAAGGCAGTATGAAGCGGCGCGACTGGACGAGGCGCGGGATGCTCCAGTGATTCAGGTTCTCGATCCTGCGTCCTATCCCGATGCAAAATCCAGCCCCAAACGGGCATTTTATATGCTCGGAGGTCTGGTTTTTGGATTCTTTGCGGGTTGCCTCTGGGTGCTGATGCGCGAGAAACTGTGGGCGCTTCGTACCTCTCTCGAGACGGAAAAGCAGCCTGAACAGGCGTAGACCCAGTCAGAGGGACAAAGAACTCATCGAGGGGATTCCGTTTATGGTTTCAAAATATTGGGGGGTGCGTCTCTCGTCGCTGGCGACGGCCACCGTATGTATGGCTCTGAGCTTCGCACTCCTGGCCCCGGAGGCAAGAGGCGCGGGGTTGCTTTCTCCGTGCAGGACGGGAAGTGGATCCACACGTCCGGCGGATATTTATCTGCCGATGGATAGTTGGGTCTATCCGGCTCTCGATCGCCTGCGCGGACTGGGCCATCTCGACACGGCGTATCTGGGCCTGCGTCCATGGACAAGACGCAGCGTTCAGCGAATGCTTGAGGAGACCGCACAGGAAGAAGGGATACAGAATAATCCGCAGGCCATGGAGATTCTGGCCTCGCTCAAACGCGAGTTCGGCACGGAAAGCGAGGACTTCGACGGTCTTTCCTACTCCTGCGAAGGGATCTATACGCGGTTGCAGGGCATCTCCGGCCTGACCCTGCGCGACAGCTTCCACTTGGGCCAGACGCTGGTCAACGACTATGGGCGGCCCTATCAGTCCGGCTTCAACACGGTCGATGGATTCAGCGGAAGCGCGAGCTATGGACGTTTTAGCTTGTATGCGCGGGGTGAGTTTCAGCATGCACCCAGTGCGGCGGGCTATTCCCCGAATCTGGTCGCACAACTCTCCAGCGACGATAACATTCCTCTTGCCAGCAATCCGGTGCAGGCTACGATTCCCGCCGGCCCCATCGCGGCGACAAACGTCTTTCGCCTTCTGGAGGCCAACCTCTCTTTTCGCGCTATGAACCACCAGATCTCCATTGGCAAGAGCGATCACTGGTTTGCGCCCACGGTGGGCGGGGCGTTTACCTACAGCAACAACGCAGAGAATATCTACGCCTTTCAGGTCGATCGCACGGAGCCGCTGTTTATCCCGCTGCTCTCGCGTCTGACTGGGCCATTTCGCTACGGCTTCTTCGTCGGCAGTCTGAAGGGGCATACCGATCCGAACGATCCCTGGATGCATGTGGAGAAGATCAATTTCAAGCCCACTCCTAACATTGAATTCGGCTTCGAGCGTTCCACCATCTGGGGAGGGCAGGGGCACGAACCGGTCAATCTCAAGAGCTTTCTGCGCAGCTTCTTCAGCTTTCAAAACGTTCCGGTCGAGCAGAAGTTTACCCCGCAGGATCCCGGCGCGCGTTTCGGCTCCTTTGATTTCAATTGGCGTCTTCCGTGGCTTGACCACTGGCTTACGCTGTATACGGATACACTGGTTCACGATGACATGAGCGCCGTCGATGCGCCGCGCCATGCCGGTCTTCGCCCCGGGCTGTATCTCTCGCGAATCCCCGGCGTACCCAGACTGGACCTGCGCTTCGAGGGAGTGACGACCGATCCCGAACTCAGCCGCAGCGTGAACGGGGGGTATCTCTATCAGGAGGGCGTTCAGTTGCAGGGATACACCAACAAGGGAAACATCATGGGAGATGCCATCGGACGCGAGGGCAAGGGAGGTCAGGCCTGGCTGACCTATCACCTTTCTCCCAGCGAGATGGTGCAGGCCTCCTATCGCCATTCCAAGAACGCGATGGATTTTATCCCCGAAGGAACCACGCAGAACAACTTCGACCTGCGCGTAGTCAAGCGAATCCACCGCGATTGGGAACTCTCCGGTGAGTTGCAACATGAGTGGTGGAAGGCGCCCATATACCAGCCCAGCGAGCAATCCGACACGGTTGCCACCTTCCAACTCACTCTGCATCCTGAACGCAGGCCCACGCTATAAGTGTTCCCTTCGCTCTCGCAAAGTCCATTGTCAACCGAAGATGGAGGATCATCCTCCTTTCCGGCTGCTGGCGTTGCTCTATACTGGCTAGGGCTTGCTACTTGCTGGTCGAATAGGAACAACAATTCAGTAGCCTACGACGGAATTATGGCTGCGTTCGATTATCTATGGCCTATTATTAGCCGTTGGAGGAGGAACCCTTGCAATTGATTCAAACCTCTCTGAAGGACGTATTCATTGTCGAGCCTAAGGTCTTTGGCGACGAAAGAGGATTCTTCCTCGAGTCCTACAATGAAGCCGACTTCAAGGCCATGGGCCTGCCCACGCGCTTCGTGCAGGACAATCAATCGGGCTCGCGCAAGGGGGTTCTGCGCGGACTTCATTATCAACTGAAGCAGTCGCAGGGCAAGCTGGTGCGCGCTCTGCGGGGGGAGATCTTCGACGTCGCCGTCGATCTGCGGCAGGACTCTGCCCAGTTTGGACAGTGGTTCGGTGCGGTGCTAAACACCGAGAATCGACGTTCGCTGTGGATTCCCGCCGGCTTTGGCCACGGCTTTCTGACGATGTCTGACTTCGCCGAGGTCGCCTACAAAGCGACCGATTTCTACGCTCCCGCGCACGAGCGTTCGATCCTGTGGAACGATCCGGCGATCGGGATCGACTGGCCGCTCGACGGCGAGCCAACCCTGTCCGCGAAGGACAAGATCGGGCTGCGGCTGGTCGATGCGGAGACCTACCCAACGTCCCCTCTTCTCTAAACCATCTCGCTGAGGCGATATATTCCATGCTTTATCGAACCGTTGCTTCCGCTGACAGAGCGATGCGCTCTACAATCAATCGCAGCGAGTCTCTATAACTCCTGCGAGCAAGTGAGGAAACTATGCATCCGAAAGTCTTACTGGTGACCGGAGGCGCTGGCTTCATCGGCTCCAACTTCGTCCTCGAAGCGGTGCGCCGTGGCCATAAGATCGTCAATCTCGACGCTCTTACCTATGCGGGAAACATTGATAACCTGGCCTCGCTCGCGGGCAACCCTGCGCACGAGTTTGTCCATGGCTCAATCCTCGATGGCGCTCTCGTCTCCAGCCTGCTGACCAAGCACAGGCCCGACTCGGTCGTTCACTTTGCCGCAGAAAGTCACGTGGATCGCTCGATCCTTGGCCCAGCAGCCTTCATCGAGACCAACATCAATGGCACCTTCACGCTGCTTGAGGCTGCGCTGAAGCACTGGCGCGCGCTGCCCGAGGCGGAGCAGGGTAGCTTCCGCTTCCTGCACGTCTCCACCGACGAGGTCTATGGCTCTCTCACTGCCGACGAGCCAGCCTTCCACGAAGAGACGCCCTATCAGCCCAATAGTCCCTACTCGGCATCGAAGGCTGCGTCGGATCATCTGGTGCGCGCCTACTTCCACACCTATGGCCTGCCGGTAGTGACGACCAATTGTTCCAATAACTACGGCCCATATCAATTTCCAGAAAAATTGATTCCCCTGATAATTCATAATGCGATCAGCGGAAAGCCGCTGCCGATCTACGGCGACGGCCAGAATGTGCGCGACTGGCTCTATGTCTCGGATCATTGCGATGCAATCCTGTCGGTGCTGCAAGCAGGCAGGCTCGGCGAGACCTATAACGTAGGTGGATTGAACGAGCAAAAGAATCTCGACATCGTAAATACTCTTTGCGAGATTCTGGACGAACTTCATCCTGCGGGAGCGCCACACAATCAGTTGATTACCTATGTGAAGGATCGTCCCGGCCACGATAGACGATACTCCATTGATTGCTCGAAGCTACAGCGCGAACTAGGCTGGGCTCCCAAGGAATCCTTTCATACCGGAATTCGCAAGACCGTACAGTGGTATCTTGACAATGCAAAGTGGGTAGAAAAGATCGTCAGCGGCGAATACCGCGAATGGATCAAGGGAAATTATTCCGCGCGGAATTAGGGCTTTTTGAATTGCTATAGATCAGGAATATATTGTCATTCTGAGCGGAGCGAAGAATCACCGCATTTTGCTCGCTACACAACGATCTACCCCTTTGCAGAAATGCCCTAGATGCAGTTCCTGAATTATTTATTGGTCATTCCGTGTAGACCGATTTATTTGTCATTCCGCAGCGAAGCGGAGGAATCTGTTTTGTTCGTTCGGCAACGGCATACCCCTTTACGGGAATTGCTCTAATGTTTTAGACCTGAATTGTTTTGTTGAATTATGGAGGCGTTCGGATGAAGGGAATCATACTGGCAGGCGGAGCGGGAACGCGGCTGCATCCTGTTACCGAGGTGGTCTCGAAGCAACTGCTTCCGGTCTACGACAAGCCGATGATCTATCACCCGCTCTCGGCTCTGATGCTGGCGGGAATCAAGGATATTCTGGTGATCTCGACGCCATCCGACACGCCTCGCTTTGAGCAGCTTCTGGGCGATGGATCGCGCTGGGGGCTATCGATTCAGTATGCAGTGCAGCCCTCGCCCGACGGACTGGCGCAGGCCTTTCTCATCGGCAAGGATTTTCTTGCTGGCGAAGGCTGCTGTCTTGTACTGGGAGACAACATCTTCTTCGGTCACGACCTTGCCTCCAAGTTGCGCACAGCCGCCGCGCGTCAGGATGGAGCGACCGTCTTCGCCTACGCAGTGCAGGATCCGCAGCGTTATGGCGTGGTGGAGTTCGACGAGAATCGCAAGGCAATCTCGCTGGAAGAAAAGCCCGCGAATCCCAAGTCGCGCTACGCCGTGACGGGAATTTATTTCTACGATAATCAGATCGTTCACGTTGCAGAGTCGATCAAGCCATCACCGCGCGGCGAGTTGGAGATTACCGACGTCAATCGCTGGTATCTGGAACGCAACCAGTTGACCACCGAACTGCTCGGTCGCGGCATGGCATGGCTCGACACTGGTACGCACGACTCGTTGCTGGAGGCCTCGCTCTTTATTCAAACCATCGAGAAGCGCCAAGGCTTGAAGGTAGCTTGTCTCGAAGAGATCGCCTATCGCCAGGGGTATATCGACGAGGCGCAGCTACGAGTGTTGGCGGCGAAGATGGGCAACAGCAGCTACGCCGACTATCTGCGGCGCGTGATCGACGAAAGGGTTTACTGATGGCAGAGAGTACGAAGAATTGCAGAATTTTAGTAACCGGCGAGTGCGGGCAGGTGGGCGAGGCGCTACGGCGAACGCTGGCTCCGCTGGGCGAGATCTACGCCCCAACCCTCGACGTACTCGACCTGACCGACACTGACTCGATCCGCAAGATTGTGCGCGAGTTTCATCCGCGCTGGATCGTCAATGCCGCCGCGCATACTGCGGTGGACAAGGCGGAGAGCGAACCCGACCTGGCCTTCGCGATCAATGCCACGGCGCCCAAAGTCCTTGCCGAAGAGGCACGCAGCCTTGGCGCAGGGATGGTTCATTATTCGACCGACTACGTCTTCAACGGAGCGAAGAAGACTCTGTACGTGGAGTCCGATGCGACCGGCCCGTTGAACGTCTATGGCCGCAGCAAGCTGGCCGGAGAGCAGGCCATCGCCGCCAGTGGAGCGGCTTATCTGACCTTTCGCACCAGTTGGGTCTACGGAGCTACGGGAAATAATTTCGTTCGCTCCATGCTGCGTCTGGCCGCCGAGCGCGAACACCTGCGGATCGTCGGCGACCAGTACGGTGCGCCGACCTGGAGCTTTGAACTGGCTCAACTGACGGCTCACGCCATCGCCCACGCCGAGCAACTTGCGGCGCAGTCCAACTGCTCGCTACCGGAGGCGATGCTTCCGCTCAGCGGCCTCTACCAGGCAACCGGCGCGGGAGAGACGACCTGGTATGGCTTCGCTGCGCAGACCATCTCCGAGTGGCAGAAGCGTAAGCCAGAACTCAAGCTCGCCACGGTTGAGGCCATCACAACGGCGGAGTACCCTACGGCGGCCAAGCGACCAGTCAACTCGCTGCTCGACTGCTCGAAGCTGGCAGCCACCTTCGGCTGGCACATGATGGACTGGAAGAGTTCGCTCGTCCGCGTTCTGGACGAGCTGGACGCCTAGGCGACGCTGCTCTCCCAGTCGTAGCCCTGCTCGCCGTGCTGCGATAGATCGAGGCCCTGCACCTCGTCGTCCTCGCTCACGCGTAGACCGACCAGCTTTTCGACGACCACCAGAATCGCCAGTGTGCCGACAATCGCAATGCTCCAGCCGATCGCCATTGCAATCAGTTGATGCATCACCTGCGCACCGTTGCCATCCACCCAGCCCGTGGGCCTCGGGTGACCGGCAGCATCCTTGCCGAAGATCGGGTTGACGGCGCTGCTGGCGAAGATTCCGGTCAGAAACGCGCCCATCGTTCCGCCAACGCCATGAACGCCGAAGGCATCGAGCGAGTCGTCGTAGCCGAACCAGATCTTTATCTTGACGACCATGAAGAAGCAGGCGACTCCGGCGATCAGCCCGATCAGAAGAGCCGAGATCGGCTGCACAAATCCCGCAGCCTGCGTGATGGTTGCAAGACCAGCAACCGCACCGGAGATTGCACCCAGTGCGCTGGGCTTGCCGCTGCGCAGCCACTCTGCCGCTCCCCAGCTAAGGGCTCCCGCCGCCGCAGCAAGCTGCGTGTTGACGAAAGCGCTGGTGGCCAACGCGCCCGCGCCCAGTGCGCTGCCCGCGTTGAAGCCGAACCATCCCACCCACAGCAGGCAGGCTCCGATGAAGCAAAGCACCATGCTGTGCGGCGTCGGAGGCTCTTTGGGATAGCCCAGCCGCCTGCCCAGATAAAGCGCCGTCACCAGCGCCGAGACGCCCGAGGTGATGTGAACCACCGTTCCGCCAGCAAAGTCGAGACAAGGGAAGCGCCCGCCCGTGGCGTTCAACAGTCCGCCAACGCCCCAGACCATGTGCGCCATCGGGCTGTAAACCAGCAGCGCCCAGAGTACCGAGAAGAGAAGCATTGCCGAGAATTTCATGCGTTCGGCAAAGGCTCCGGCGATCAGCGCCGGCGTTATGATCGCGAACATCAGCTGATAGATCATGAAGCTTTGTTCGGGAATCGTAGGCGCGTAGGCCATGTTCGGAGTTAGTCCTACGCCATGCAGAAAGGCATTGTGCAGGCCGCCGATCACTGCATTGCCCGGGCTGAAGGCCAGCGAGTAGCCACAGACGACCCACAACACCGTAATGACAGCCATCATGGCGAAGCTCTGCATCATGGTGCCCAGCACGTTCTTCCTGCGCACCAGCCCACTATAGAAAAGAGCCAGACCAGGGCCAGTCATCATCAGCACCAGCAGCGAGCTGGTCAGCACCCAGGCATTGTCCCCGGCCGAGCGCGCAACAGCCGCATCGGCTGCGGCAGAGGCACTCGACGCCGCGGCTTCCGCTTTGTTTTCAGCGATCTGCTGCTCCAGTTGCGAGATGCGATCCGCTGCGGCAATGCGATCCGCCGTGACAATATGAGGAGCGATCAGGGCGTGGCCAGTTGCGGAAAAACAGGGGAACAAGAGTACGAATACGAAGAGGCGAAGATATTTCGCGGTGAAAAATTGCACGGTCGGCACGCTCGCTGAATGTATTACAGAGTGGATCAAAGACAGCTTTTATCTGCGTCAGAAATTGTAGAGCATTTTTACCAAGGGTGTAGAGTATCGCTGGAAATGCTCTATAGCTCTTCCGAATCCGTTCAGCAGATTTTTGAGACAGGACGCTCAAACGGGAGTTTGAAACCTTGCGTACTAGCTGAAGAGGCTGTGCTTGCGCGGCATCTCAATGCCCAGATGCTCGTAGGCGAGGCGCGTTGCAACGCGTCCGCGCGGAGTGCGATCGAGGAAGCCGATCTGGATCAGAAACGGCTCGTAGACCTCCTCCAGCGCGTCCTGTTCTTCGGCCAGCGCGGCGGCCAGCGTGTTCAGACCGACCGGCCCTCCGTCGTACTTCTCGATGATCGTGCGCAGCAGGCGGCGATCCAGCTCGTCGAAGCCGTGCGCGTCAACCTCCAGCATCGCCAGCGCGGCCTGCGCCGTGGGCCGGTCGATCACGCCCCCTGCGCGAACCTGCGCGAAGTCGCGAACCCGGCGTAGCAGGCGGTTAGCGATGCGTGGCGTCCCGCGTGAACGCATGGCGATCTCCGCCGCGCCGTCTCGGTCGATGGGCACACCGATCACCTCAGCCGAGCGCTCAACCACAAAGCGCAGCTCGTCGTCGGTGTAGAACTCCAGACGCAGCAGAATTCCGAAGCGCGAGCGCAGCGGCGAACTGAGCAGTCCCGGTCGCGTCGTTGCGGCAACAAAGGTGAACGGGCGAATCTCCATCACATGCGTCCGCGCCGCCGGCCCCTGGCCGATGATGATGTCCAGCTTGTAGTCCTCGAGTGCGGTGTAGAGTTTTTCTTCTAGCACCGGCTGTAGGCGATGAATCTCGTCGAGAAACAGAACCTGCTTCTCGCGCAGGTTGGTCAGGATGGCGGTCAGATCGCCCTGAATCTGTAGCGCAGGCCCGGAGGTCTGCTGGTAGCCGACCTCCAACTCGTTGGCGATAATCGTAGCCAGTGTCGTCTTGCCCAGACCCGGAGGCCCGAAGAGCAGCACATGATCCAGCGCCTCGCCGCGCGACTTCGCCGCTTCCAGCGCGATGGCGAGCTGTTCCTTCGCCTTCTCCTGCCCAATGAACTCGGCCAGACGCGTCGGGCGCAGCTTCAGCTCGAAGGCGTTGTCGTCGTCGATGCTTCCCGCCGACACCAGTCGATCGGCCTCGCGCGACGCAGACTTTGCCTGCAACTTCGAATTGAACTTTGCAGTCTCCACTAACTTGCTAGTATATCCGCGCAGGCAACCAATGCTGCATCGATCTGGATCAAACTGATGGAGAGATCATCGCCGCGATCTGAATTTATCTCGGGCCAGAAACCCGTCGACGGTATAAAATTTCGGCTTATGAGCAATATGCAACCATCTCGGACGGACGAGCAGAGCAGTGGAGGCAATAACGCCTCAGGGATTCCTGTTAGCGATTCTCCCATCTTTGCCTCCGGCGCTGCGCCGCGCGGCGGCGTCCCGGTGGTGGCCTGGGCCGTTGCCGCGCTGATTGTGCTGGTCGTGCTCGGCGTGGGGCTTATTGTTGGGCACAAGAAGTCCATCGTTGCGCCGAATACGCTTCAGCCCGAGGACGCCTATGCGGCGAGTCTTCCGTTCTCGCAGCTCGCCATGAGCGAGTCGGCGAATCTCTCCGGAGGCAAGCTGACCTATCTCGACGGGCATATCGTCAACACCGGCAGTCAGACCGTCAATGCGGTCAGCGTGCAGGTCGTCTTCCAGAACGACGAGGGCTTGACTCCGCAGATCGACACCGTGCCGTTGACGCTGATCCGCATGAAGCAGCCCTACATCGACACTGAGCCAGTCAGCATGCAGCCGCTCAAGCCGGGCGACGACCGCGAGTTCCGCCTCACCTTTGAGACGATTCCAGAGAACTGGAATCAGCAGATGCCCCAGATGCGCATTATTCATACCGTGCTGCGCTAGGAGAAGTCTGCACGAGTTTTTGTTTTGAAAGGGCGCGGCTTTACAGGATGCGGAAAAACTCCGCGTTTTGAAATAGAACGTCTTTGTTTTGAAAGGGAGCGGCTTTAGCCGCGCCGTAAGCCATCTATTTTCAACGGGGCTTTAGCCCCTGAGGGAGTATTGGCACGATAAAATCGAGTTGTTCCGCAGCTTGTTTAGCCTCCGGGGTACGGCTTTTTTCAACGTCATCTTCCCCAGTCAGGAGAACTCATGCCATTTACAGTTCGCACACGCTTCGACTGGCGACTTCACAGTCGCAACCTTGCTCTGGGTTCGCGCACCCTCGTCATGGGGATTTTGAACGCGACGCCGGACTCGTTCTCCGATGGAGGCCATTTCGTCAACGTCGACGCGGGAGTGGATCGCGCGTTGGAGATGCTCGACGAGGGAGCGGATCTTATCGATCTCGGCGGCGAATCGACCAAGCCCAACGCCATCCCGGTCAGTGCAGCCGAAGAGCAGGCCCGCGTTCTGCCGGTTCTGCGCGCGATCCTTGCAGCGCGGCCCAGCGCCATTCTGTCGATCGACACCTATCACGCCGAAACGGCGCGGATGGCCGTCGAGGAGGGCGCAGAGATCATCAACGACGTCAGCGGTCTGCTGTGGGACGAAAAGATGGCCGAGAACTGCGCCAAGCTGGGCTGCGGAGCCATCCTGATGCACACGCGAGGCTGTCCGCAGCAGTGGCTCGATCAGCCCGCCCTCCCGTCTTCGGAAGTGTTACCGCTGGTTCTACGCGAACTGGAGGAGCGCGCTCAGGCCGCACTGGCCGCAGGCATCGCTCGCGAGGCGATCGTGCTCGATCCCGGCTTCGGCTTCGGCAAGGTTCGCGACGAGAACTACCCGCTGCTGGCACAGCTCGACGAGTTGCACACTCTGGGCTATCCGCTGCTGATCGGCGTCTCGCGCAAAGGCTTTCTGCGTCGAACGCTGAGCGAGATGCCGAAGCAGTCCGATGCGTTTCAGCACGCGACCTCGGCCGCAAATTCAGCGGCAATTCTGGCGGGGGCGCACATCCTTCGCGTCCACGACATTCGACCTGCGCGCGAGGCAGCTGCAATTGCAGATCGTATTCTGGATGCCTCCCTGTCTGCGATGATTGGCGCTCATACTGAAAAAGGGATTAGCCCGCATACCGAAAAAGCGATTATCCCTCATAATGAAAAGGATGTTAAAGCTGACGCAGCGTAGGAGAACGTCGCGCAGGCCACAGATGGGAGCTGTGATGCGTAAGTCTGTTCTGTTGGCTCTGCTGTTTCTCTGTTGTGTTGCGCCTGCCGCTCGGGCTGCGGTCACGGTTCTGGTCGGCGAACCGTTCGACAGCCTTGGAACCATGATTCCAGTTGGCCATGTGACGATCTATCTGGATCGCGTCTGCGCCGATGGGCCGCTCAAGGTGCGCATGTGTCAGCCCGGAGAGTCCGCCGGAGTCGCCATTGCGCGCTACGACCTCATCCAATACGACTGGCTGGCCACGCCGATCATGCAGTTTCTCTACGCCACCGATCGCGCGGACGAGGTGTTGTCCTACGCCACGAAGTCGCAGGTGGACGGACTTCGAGCCCAGTATCGCAAACGCTATCTGATGCAGGCCTTTCCCGATAGCTCTGTTGCGCTCAAAAGTAACGAGGAGTGGTGGGAGTCGGCCGGAATGGCTTATACGCGAAGCTTCTGGGGATTCCAGATTGCGACTACGCGCGCTCAGGATGAGCGGGTTGTCGCGGCGTTGAACTCTCGTCCCAACCGCCATATCTACGATGCGTATCATGCCAACTGCGCCAACTTTGCCGCCGAAGTGCTCAACCTCTATGTGCCGAATCTGGTGAAGCGCAACCGCTTTGCCGACCTTGGCTTCCTGCTGCCGAAACAGGTCGCTCGCTGCGTCTATTCCTACGGCACAAAGCACCCCGAGGCGCATCTGCGGGTCTTCAGAATTCCGCAGGTTCCAGGATCGATTCGGCGCAGTCGTCCAGTCCGCGGCGGGGCTGAAGCGTTCCTCAAAACCAAGCGATACATTGCGCCGCTCAGCATCATTCAGCCGGAGATTTCAGCCATCCTGCTGGGTATTTATCTCGACAGAGGACGCTGGACCCCGAATCGCCCGGTGGAGATTGAGAGCCCGGAAGCGTTCCTGCAAGACAGCGAACCAACAACGGCAATGAATTTCCGCCCCAAATCCTGAAGGGGCAATCCAGTGCTATTCTGTAGGCGAAGGAAAGTCGAATGCTCACTGTAGTTCTCATCCTGCAATCCGTCGTCTTGCTGGCTGTCGTTGCGCTCTGGCTGCGCAAGCCGGTCGCCGCCGAACCCGATCCGCGTCTTGGCGATCTGGCCGACAAGTTGACCCGCCTCGATGCACGCGCCGACAACGTGCGCGACTCGTTGGCGCAGATGCGCACCGACATCGCCGAAGAGGCGCGTCGCACTCGCGAGGCCAATACCGCCGACTTTGGCACGCTGCGCACCGAGATTGCCGCCAACATTGCGGCGGTCGGGCAGACGCTCAAGGCCGATCTCAACAGCTTTCGCGAGGACAACAAGAGTTCCAGCGACCAGCTTCGCCGCGCCGTCGAGACGCAGATGGGAGCGATCACCCAGCGTCTTTCAGCCTCTGCGGCGGAGTCCAGCGCGCAGCAAACCTCGTTGCGCGACTCGGTCAATGCGCAGCAGACGGCTCTGCGCGAGGCAACCAACACGCAGCAGACGGCGTTGCGCGAGTCTTTGAATGCGCGCCTCAACGAACTGATGAGCAGCAACGTCGCGCTTCAGGACAAGATGCGCGGGGCCATCGAAGAGCGGCTGAACAAGCTGAATGAGACCAACGCAGCCAAGCTGGACGAGATGCGCGCGACCGTCGACGAGAAGCTGCAATCGACGCTACAGACGCGCCTGACCGAGAGCTTCGGACAGGTTACGGATCAACTCACCAAGGTTCACGCTGGCCTCGGCGAGATGACCAAGCTCTCGGCGGGAGTCGACGATCTCTCCCGCATCTTCACCAACGTCAAGTCGCGTGGAACCATCGGCGAGGTCATGCTGGAGACGCTGCTCAAGCAGATGCTGGCGGCAAACCAGTTCGAGAAGAACGTGCGCGTCAAATCCGGCTCGCTGGAGGCCGTTGAATTCGCCGTCAAACTGCCCACGCCCACCGGCGAGGCGCTCTTGCCCATCGACTCGAAGTTTCCCCGCGAAGCATGGGAGCGGCTTGAGACGGCATATCAGGATGGTTTGGACATCGTCAGTGCTGGCAAGGCCTTCGAGACCGCGATCCGCAACGAAGGGAAAAAGATCTGCGAGAAATATATCGAACCGCCGACCACGACCGCCTTCGCGATCATGTTTCTTCCCACTGAAGGGCTGTACGCTGAGGTTATGCGTCGCGACGGTCTACAGACCGACATCCAGCAGAACTGTCGCGTAACCATCGCCGGGCCGAGTACTCTATCGGCAATCCTCAGTAGCTTCCAGATGGGCTTCCACATGTTGCAAATGCAGCAGAAGGGCGACGAGGTATGGAAGGTTCTGGCCAACGCCCGCAAGGAGTTCGGCACGTTTGAGAAGTTGATGGACAAGATGACGGACGACGTGGGCAAGGTGCAGGGAACTATTGACAAGCTGGGAGTGCGAACTCGCGCCATCAATCGAACCTTGCGCGATGTCAGTTCAGATACTCCAGAAGCAGCCCTGCCCGCGCCGTCAAGTGTAGGATTCGACGGCCTTTTCCCTGTAATGGCTGCCGCCGGGGAGGAAGAGTGAGGGAAGATGTTCAAAGGGAATCTTACATTTTCGCTTCACTTTGCTTTACACTCTGCTAGGCGCTCGGTATCCTTGAGTCTTGCGCATATGCTTCGGCGTATTCTGACATCTCTGGATGTCAGACCTGAACTGAAGGTTGTATAGTCGCAACGGATTTTTGAACTACATGTATTGAAATTTGAATCGAAAGACACAGGAGAACGAAATGGCAGCAGTTGAGGAAAAGGTAAAGCAGATTATCGTCGAGCAGCTTCAGGTGGATGAGGCCGAAGTCACCCCGGGCGCAAGCTTCCAGGAAGATCTCGGAGCGGATTCGCTCGACGTCGTTGAGCTGGTCATGCAGTTCGAAGAGGGCTTCGACATTCAGATTCCTGACGAAGACGCCGAGAAAATCAAGACCGTCAAGGACGCCGTAGACTACATCGAAAAGAATCAGAAGGCGGCAAAGTAATAATGGAAGCTACGCACCCGATAGAGCAGCAGCCCTGGCGACGCAGAGTCGTCGTTACCGGAATCGGCCTCGTTTGCGGGGTCGGAAAAACCGCGCCTGAAGTCTGGGAGGGCCTGCTCGCAGGTCGCAGCGGCATGGCAGAGATCAAGGCATTCGACCTCGAAGGCCACTCCGTGCGCTTCGCCGCAGAGGTCAAGGACTTTGATCCGCTGCTCTTCATCGACAAGAAAGAAGCGCGCAAGATGGGACGGTTCATCCATTTTGCTCTCGCCGCAGCGCAGGAGGCGATGACCCACTCCGGCCTGAAGGTAGATGAGTCGAACCGTGATCGCGTTGGCGTTCACATCGGCTCGGGCATCGGCGGCTTCGATGTGATTGAGCGCGAACACTCGGCGATGTTGGCCGGTGGTCCGCGCAAGATCTCGCCGTTCTTTATCCCCGGAGCGATTGTCAACCTCGCCGCAGGACACGTCTCCATCCGCTTCGGAGCGCGCGGGCCGAACGAGGCTACCGCAACCGCATGCGCATCGTCGGCTCACTCCATCGGCGACGCCTTTCGCATCATCCAGCGTGGCGATGCCGACGCCATGATCGCGGGCGGCACCGAGGGCGCAATCACCCCCATGGGCGTTGGCGGATTCGCTGCCATGAAGGCGCTCTCCACGCGCAACGATGATCCCACTCATGCCTGTCGTCCCTGGGACAAGGATCGCGACGGCTTTGTCGTCGGCGAGGGCGCGGGAATCCTGATTCTCGAAGACCTCGAATCGGCAAAGGCTCGCGGCGCAAAGATTCTGGCCGAGGTCGTCGGCTACGGCATGTCCTCGGACGCCTATCACATGACCGGAATGGCTCCCGAGGGAGATGGTTGCAGGCGCGCGATGAATGCAGCGATCAAGGCTGCGGGAATCTCGCCGGACCAGATTGGCTACCTCAACGCACATGCCACCGGAACTCCGGTCGGCGACTCGCTCGAATCCAAGGCCATTGAGAACGTCTTCGGCGAGTACGCGCTGAACCACACCCTTCTTGTCAGCTCCACCAAGTCCATGACCGGCCATTTGCTGGGCGGCGCGGGCGGCTTGGAGGCCGGCATCACCGTTCTGGCCTTGCTGAATCAGATCGCTCCTCCGACGATGAATCTCGACGAGGTCGATCCAGCCTGCCGCCTGAACTACGTTCCCAAGAAGCCGCAGCCCGCCAAAATCGAGTACGCCCTGTCGAACTCCTTCGGCTTCGGCGGCACCAACGGCTCGCTCGTCTTCAAGCGCTGGACAGAATAGCTTTCGGCACTGCTTCAAATCGAGCGCTGCACACGAAAACTGGACACAAAAAGAGAAGCTGGTTGCGTCAAGCAACCAGCTTCTCTTTGTTTTGCAGTGGCCGAGTGGTCCAGAGCTTTTTGGGAATTGCTATAAACCAACATGTTTGTCATTCCGTAGCGAAGCAGAGGAATCTGCTTTTTCTCGTCGCGGCATGGTCTACATCATTGTCTAAAATGTTCTAACTCCGCGTTACGGTGCGCAGGTGCAGGTCGCGCAGCTGTAGGTCGCTGACCGGCGTGGGCGCGTCGACCATCAGGTCAATGGCCTTGGCGGTCTTGGGGAAGGCGATGACTTCGCGCAGGCTGGTGGCTCCGGCGAGGATCATCACGATGCGGTCCAGGCCCAGCGCGATGCCGCCGTGCGGAGGCGTGCCGTACTCCAGCGCGTCGAGGAAGAATCCGAAGCGCTCGTGCGCCTCTTCGTCCGTCATGCCCAGCGAGCGGAAGATCTCCGCCTGCACGTCCTGGCGATGGATACGGATCGAGCCTGAGCCAAGCTCCGTGCCGTTCAGCACGATGTCGTAGGCCAGCGCGCGGACGGCTCCCTTGTCATTGGTCAGGCGGCCAGCCTTGATGTCCTCTTCGTGCGGCGAGGTGAAGGGATGATGCGCGGCGTTCCAGACCTTGGCCTCCTCATCCCACTCGTACATGGGGAAGTCGGTGACCCAGCAGAACTTGAAGTCGGCCTCGGTTCCGGTCTTGACGAAGCGGCCGTGCTTCTCGGCGTACTTGGTGCCTAGTTGCAGGCGGAGCGCGCCGACGCGTTTGTAGATCCACTGCGGATCGTGGTTCCACTTCGCCGGCGTTCCGAGCTTGGGCGTAACGACGGTGATGAGGTCGTCGGGGCCGAGCGCGTCAACGCCGAGACCCTTGGCTAGCGCGGCGGAGATCGCATCGGCCAGCGGAGCGAAGTCCGGGCTGGTGCGCAGGCGCACAACGTCGAGCAGGTCGAGACCGCAGTCGCCGAAGCCTCCGCGAACCTCGTTGAGCAGAGCCTTGCGTGCCGAGCCGCTCAGTTCGCCAACGCCGGGGATCACGAAGCCGAGAATCGGCAGACCTTGTTCGATCTTGAGCGTGGTGCGCAGCTCGGGTGGCAGCAACTCGTCGAGCGAGACCATCGCGGGCAGGCGCATATCGGGCTTGTCGATGCCGTAGTTCTTTATCGCCTCGTCGTAGGTCATGTGGACGAACGGAGTGGTCAGCTTGATTCCGGCGGCGTTGAACGCAGCGACGAGGAAGCCCTCGGCTGTGCGGAAGATGTTCTCCATCTGCGGGAAGCTCATCTCCAGATCGATCTGGGTAAACTCCGGCTGACGGTCGGCGCGCAGGTCTTCGTCGCGGAAGCAGCGCGCAATCTGGAAGTACTTGTCGAAGCCGGAGATCATCAGGATCTGCTTGAAGATCTGCGGCGACTGGGGCAGCGCGTAGAACGTCCCCGCGTGAACGCGGCTGGGGACGAGGTAGTCGCGCGCGCCTTCAGGCGTGGAGCGCGTCATGAACGGCGTCTCGATCTCCAGAAAGCCCTCGTCAACGAGGAAGTTGCGAATCGCCATAGCGACGCGGCTGCGCAGGGCGAAGTTGTGCTGCATCTCGGTGCGGCGCAGGTCGAGGTAGCGGTACTTCAAACGCACCTCTTCGTTAACGATGGCGTCTTCGGCAGGCGAGAACGGCGGCGTCTTCGATTCGTTCAGAAGCAGCAACTCGTTGGCCACAACCTCAATCTCGCCGGTGGGCATGTTGGGATTTTCCAGCCCGGCAGCACGACGGCGCACGCGTCCCTTGACCGCGACGACGAACTCCGAGCGCGCGGCTTCGGCCTTGGCATGCGCCTCGCCCGCCTGCTCGTGATCGAGCACGACCTGCGTAATCCCGGTGCGGTCGCGCACGTCGAGGAAGATCAGGTTTCCATGGTCGCGCCGCCGGTTGACCCAACCCATCAGCACAACATCCTGCCCCGCCTGTTCTGCGCGAAGCTCGCCACACATCTGTGTCCGTTGCAAAGTACCCAAGAAGTCTAAAGTCACAATATTCCTATTGTACGAAGTTTTACGGGGCTAGCGAATGATATGAAGGGCGCAGCCAATATTTACACGTAGTTTGCAGAAATATTTGTGCTGAACGCAGTCTTACGGCCTGCTAGGAGAAGCGGGCGCGGGAGATGCCCTGGCGAGCGTCCTTGCCATGCATCTCGACGACGACGCACATCTCCTGTAGGCGAGAGAGCATTCGTTCTCCGATGCGGTCGCCGAGCGTCTCCTGTCGCATGGCTCGCGCGGCCTGAGACTTCAGCGAGTCAGAGGGCGCGGCCAGCAGACCAGCCTGATTGGGATAATTCGTGGTGATGATCGTGGTGCGTCGTTCGTTGTAGCGCGAGTTCAGAATCTGCGCGACCGTGTCCCAGACCCAATCTGTGGGCTTGGCCGCGCCCAGCTCGTCGAGAACAAGAACCTCGGCCTCGAAGACGGGGCGCAGAATTCCCAGCTCGGTCGCCGAGACCTGCGGGTTATAGCTGTTCTGTACCTCCTTCAACAACTCGCGATAGTCGTAGAAGAGGCCCTGTACGCCACGGTTGGCGATCAGATCCTTGAGCAGGCCAACGGCGATGTGGGTCTTGCCGACGCCGATGTCTCCGGTCAGCAGAAGGCCCTTGCCGTTGGTCTCGACCGGGTAGCCCTCGACGAAGCGGCGCGCCATGAGGCAGGCCGAACGCAGACTCTTGTCGGCTCCGTGGTAGCTGGTGTCGAAGTCCACCAGTGTGCAGTGCTCGTAGCGCTTGGGAATGTGGGCGCGAGCGATTCGGCGCGCCGTGCGCTGCTCGATGCGGCAGGAACAGGGCAGCGCGACCTGTCGCCCATCCTGCTGCTCAATGCGCAGCCCCAAACCTTCGCAGATACTACATACCTCAGCCATCTCCATAACTCCGTCTACCAGTATCGCAGCAGTGGGAGGTTTGCTGCGAATTTGCTCCGAACTGCCCTCTCTGCGGAGGATGTTCTCTCCGTTGCTCAGTGGACGCGCTGGAGGCGGGCGATGAGCTTATCGGCAAGGGGTTCGCCGGACTCGGTCCAGAGTAGGCGGCTGCTGATGCCGCAGTTCTTCTCGATGAGCAGGGTGAAGGCCAGCAGCTTCTCTACATTTTGCTGGATATGAATCTGCGCGGTCTCGTCAAGGCCCGTCTCGGCGAGAGCCTTGAGCGAGGGTGCGGGATGCAGTGGCTCGGGAACCCATGGAGTGTCGAGGCCGAAGTCGATCAGCAGATGGCCGTTCTGCTCGTATCCCGTGACATCGAAGCTGGGGCCGAAGCCGAGAACGCGAATCGTGTGAGTGCGCAGGCTCCAGGCGGGGTCAGGCGCGGAGGCGTTCAGGTCGGCTTCATCCTCGTCGTCGGTATCGTAATCGACGGCGTCTGGGTTGAAGGCCGGCTCCTGACCTTCGCGAGTCCAAAGCTGCCAGTGCATCTCGAACTCGTAGGCCATATCTTCGTGGAGTTGCTCGGTGGCCTCGGCTACGGCTTCGTCGATCAACTTGTCTGTGGGCTCGGCGGCTGGGTTGATCTGGGAGAGCTGCTCCATCTGGGTGGCGTCGTCGTCAACCACATAGATGCGCTGGTAGATGGGCGGCTCGGTGAAGTTGATGGGGTAAGCCGAGGCTGCGGAGACGCGCTTCCCTCCCACCAGGGCAAACTGATGCAGAACTCCGGCAAGGGCTGCGGGGAGCATCTCCAGACGGAAGTTGGGGTACCAAAGACTAAGGTAAAGTCGGTCTGCCATGAAGGCTTATTCTAGAGCATTTTTGTGGGAGTGATGAATTGATTTACGGAGGGGGATTTGGAGGGAGATTCACCAGACTACAAAAGGCGGGAATGGCAGACGTTGCCACATCCCATTTATGGAATATTTATTTTACAAACTTCCCAAAATAAGTATTGACTCAAGAGGTCATACCATATATCTTATTTATGTAGGAAGTTGTTCTATGTAGACAGGTCGGGAAGTTGGTAGGCAGTCGGTAGAAGATGCTTGCTGGCGACTCTGCGGAGGAGGTTGGGGCAGGTACTAGTGTACTACGCCGCGCCAAGTTCTGTTGCTTGCAGAAACGCCGAATGATCCATCGTTCAAGAGTAGTCGGTAATGTCTGGAGGGAGATGCGGGTCTCTGCGCCGCAGTTTAGTACTCCCTGAGAACGCACGTAACGAATAAAAGTTCAAACTGCACGGAGCCTCCCAGGACTACTGCACCTCGTTGTTCAGGATCGGATGCGGCGAATTAATACGGATTCTATTGTTCGCATAAAGTTTTTGATTCAACAGTATATCAAGGCATTCGAGCCGCATCTTCGGTTCGACATAGCCTGAAGAAGTATGAAGGAAGCCAATCCATCGTTGACATCACGCCCTTCGCCGCAGAAAACGATTCGCCGCTAGGAGACTAGCTGCCAGGAATTGAAAGGAATAGATATGCGCTCAGATCTTATCTTTGGAGCACTCACTCACGTCACCAACCGCTACGAGCTTTGCCAGCTTGCCTCCAAGGCGACGCGCAAGCTGCACAAGCCCAACACCCGCGTACAGGATACGACCAACGAAGTTCTCGATCGTTTCAAGGACACTGTCCCCATGGATGTAAACGCGTCCGCCATTCCGGCTGTCGATAGCCTCGAAGAACGCCGCGCGGCATAAACCCGCGCGGCCTTGCCGCTTCTTTTTGCACAGAGGATCCAAGCCTCTGTACAGGAAATCCACACCGCATTTCCCCCTCCTGCAAGCGTATAATTCACTCAATCCCCATAGTTGCTTCCGGACTTCGCACGTCTCCTCCGCTTTCAGGGCTGGTCTCGTCAAGCGTTCCGGGTTGACAACTCCCCTCCCTCGCAGCAAATCCCCCCGAAAATTCAGGTAAATAATGACGATTTCAGAACTAAAAGAGCACAATATCGCCGAGCTTACCAAGCTCGCCCGCGGCCTCGACATCGCCGGAACCAGCGGCCTGCGCAAACAGGACCTCATCTTCAAGATCCTTCAGGCTCAATCCGAAAAAGAGGGCCACATCTTCGCCGAGGGCGTTCTCGAGATTCTGCCCGACGGCTACGGCTTCCTGCGCTCGCCCGACTACAACTACCTGCCCGGCCCGGACGACATCTACGTCTCGCCCTCGCAGATCCGCAAGTTCGACCTCAAGACCGGCGACACCATCAGCGGCAACGTCCGCCCGCCGCACGAGGGCGAGAAGTACTTCGCGCTGGTCAAAATCGAGGCGATCAACTTCGAGTCGCCCGAAGAGACGCGCAACAAGATTCTGTTCGACAACCTCACTCCGCTCTACGCCGAGGAGCGCGTCAAGATGGAGACCGACCGCGAGCACATCTCTGGCCGCGTGATGGATCTGCTGACGCCCGTAGGCAAGGGCCAGCGCGGACTGATCGTCGCGCCGCCACGCACCGGCAAGACGATGCTGTTGCAGTCGATCGCCAACTCGATCACGACCAATCACCCGGAGATCGTCCTCATCGTGCTGCTCATCGACGAGCGCCCGGAAGAGGTCACCGACATGCAGCGCAGCGTCAAGGGCGAGGTCATAAGCTCTACCTTCGATGAGCCAGCGGCGCGTCACGTCCAGGTCGCCGAGATGGTCATCGAGAAGGCCAAGCGACTGGTCGAGCACAAGCGCGACGTGGTCATTCTGCTGGATTCGATCACCCGTCTTGCGCGCGCCTACAACACCATCGTTCCGCCCTCGGGCAAGGTACTCTCCGGCGGCGTCGATTCCAACGCTCTGCAACGCCCAAAGCGTTTCTTCGGCGCGGCGCGAAACATTGAAGAGGGCGGCTCGCTCACCATCATCGCGACGGCGCTCGTGGATACCGGCTCGCGCATGGACGAGGTCATCTTCGAGGAGTTCAAGGGAACCGGCAACATGGAGGTCATCCTCGACCGCAAGCTCGTCGATAAGCGCGTCTTCCCGGCCATCGACATCCAGCGCTCGGGCACGCGTAAGGAAGAGCTGCTCATCCCCAAGGACGAGCTATCGCGCACCTGGATTCTGCGCAAGGTTCTCAACCCGCTCTCCCCGGTCGAGGCCATGGAACTGCTCACCGACAAGCTCTCCAAGACGCGCAACAATCAGGAGTTCCTGCACAACATGAGCTCGATATAAAAACAGCCAACCCGCTCAAACACCAAAGGGACGCAGCCCTCAAAGCTGCGTCCCTTTTGCTGTCTCATCGCTTTACATTCACCCGCCGTTTTTCAACAAGTTCCTAAGTCTATCCCCAACATGTCTTGGAAACCAGAACAAAACCACCGACGGGGCTGCCTACTCGAGGATGCGGGCGACTAGGTCGTAGTCGTGGGATTCGGTGATCTCGGCGCGGTAGAAGGTGCCGGGGACGAGAGTCTCGTGCGGGCCGAAGTCGTTGACGTAGACCTTGCCGTCGATCTCTGGCGCGTGGCTCAAGGTGCGACCCTCCCAGAGAAGTTCGGTCTCCTCACTCTCGCCCTCTACCAACAGATCGACCTCGCGGCCTACCCACTCGGCCTTGGCCTTGGCGCTGATCTTCTGTTGCAGCTTCATCAGGCGGCGGCGGCGCGCCTCGATGGTGCGCTTGGGAACCTTCAGCGCAGCGTCGAGCGAGAAGGCAGCCGCGCCCTCCTCGTCCGAGTAGCCGAAGACGCCCAGCCAGTCGATCTTTGCCGCAGCGATGAACTCTTCCAATTGTTTGAAGTCCTCCGCCGTTTCTCCGGGGAAGCCGACGATGAACGTACTGCGCAGCACGATGCCGGGAACGACGGCGCGGGCCTTGGCGATCAGGCGCAGAAAGACCTCAGGCGTTCCGCCGCGCTTCATCCGCTTCAGCACACTGACGGATGCGTGTTGCAGAGGCACGTCGAGATATTTGGCGATGGTATCGTGCCGCGCGATGGTCTCCAGCAGGCGCGTCGTCACCTTGTTGGGATAGGCGTAGAGGAAGCGCAGCCACTTCAGTCCGGGCAGCACGGCCACGGCGTCAAGCAGCGTGGCGAGACCGTCCTTCAACCCGAGATCTTCGCCGTAGCAGGTAGTGTCCTGGCCGATCAGGGTGATCTCGCGCACGCCCTGCGCTATAAGTCGCTCGGCCTCGGCGACGATGGATTCCACAGGCCGCGAGCGGAACTTGCCGCGCAGTTGGGGGATGATGCAGAAGCCGCAGGGGTGGTCGCATCCCTCGGCGATCTTGATGTAGGCCGACGATCTCGGCGTAGTCAGAATGCGCGGCGTCTCGTCGCTGTAGAGATACTCGGGCAGAGCGGCGGTTGCGCCGTCCCACTGTTCGCGCGAGAATCTGCCCTGCCGCTCGCGCAGATCGCCCTCAGCGCGAGACTGCGCAATCTGCTCGCCGACCTCGCTGGGATGGGAGTGCTGGTGGACGGCGCTGGGTGCGCGGCTGACGAGGATGTTGAAGGGCGAGGCTGCGTCCGTCGGCGCGGCGGGCGCGGTCAGTCCGGCGGCGGCGAGGATGTCTTCCAATTCGCCGGTGCCGACGACGGCATCGACCTCGGGAATGTTGCGCTGAATCTCGTCGCGATAGCGCTCGACCAGACAGCCAGCGACGATCAGCCGCTGCGCCTTGCCGCCGTTGGCGACCTTGTGCTGCACCATTTCAAGGATCGCGTTGACCGATTCCTGCTTGGCCGATTCGATGAAGCTGCATGTGTTGACGACCAGAATCTCCGCATCCTCGGCGTGTGGGGTCAGCTCGCCGCCAGCGCGGTCGAGCAGGCCCATCATAACCTCGGAATCCACCAGATTCTTCGGGCAGCCCAGCGAGACGAAGCCCACCTTGGGCCGCGAGGATTCATGCGCCACGGGCAGGGCGGAATTCTTGGCCACGGGCGGCGGGTTTACGGCAACAGGAGCGGGCTTGCGAGATAATTTCGGCACTCTTTCATGGTAGCAGTGCGCTGACTCTGCGGTGGCAGGAGCATTTCACAAAAAAGCTGCGCTCTGTTGTGTCTTTAAGACACAACAGAGCGCAGCTTTGGGTTGTAGATGAGCTTCCTTATACCGGTATGGATACGATGGGCTTTATGGCCTTTCTGGTTTTTCCCGCAGAGGACTTGGCGGCGGTGGCCATCATATCGACAGCCATTGGAATCGCCTCCTCACCGGTGACCTGGAGGAAGTAGGCGTTGTTGAAGTACTGCGCCAGCATCCGGTGCGTATTGAAGAAGATGCCGTTGATCCCGATGCAGTGCTGCTGCATGCGGGCCCACGCGCTGGGCTTCTGGTAGAGCGGAGCGATCAGGTTTTCCAGCTTGTCATAGATGCTATTTGCCTCGCCGTCCTCGGTGTCGGCTCGCTCGATGGCCCATCCGGTGACGTTCTCGGCGCATCCTTCGACCCACCAGCCATCCAGCACACTCAGGCTTGGGACGCCGTTGAGCAGCGCCTTCATTCCCGATGTTCCCGAGGCCTCATACGGACGGCGTGGCGTGTTGACCCATACATCGACGCCCTGCGTCAGCATCTCGCCCAGCTTCCAGTCGTAGTTTTCCAAGTAGAGGATGGTGACTCCCATCGGCTCCAGCGTGGCTGCGGCCTCGAAGACCTCGCGGATAAGTCCCTTGCCCGCGCCGTCGGCTGGGTGAGCCTTGCCGGCGAAGAGGATCTGCAATCCGCCAATCTTCTTCGCGATCTTGGCCAGACGCTTGGGATCCTGAAAGAGCAGGCTGGCGCGCTTGTAGGTCGCCACGCGACGGGCAAAGCCGAGGGTCAGCACATTGGGGTTAAGCTGCTGACCGGTGCGGCGGAATACCTCGTCCAGTAAGCGCTGCTTGTTCTTGACGTGGCAGTTGGCGATCTTGGTCAGCGAGACGCCATAGATCGAGCGCAGGTACTGATTGTCATGCCGCCACTCGGGAATCTCAACGTCCAGAACGTCTTGTAGCGGCTTGGAGATCCACGTCGCGGCATGAACGCCGTTGATGATCGAATGAACCTTGTAGTCCGGAAACATCTCCTGCGAGACCTTGCCGTGCATCATGGCCACACCGTTGACGTAGCGCGAGAAACGCAGCGCCAGATAGGTCATGTTGAGCATTCCGTTATGCAGACAGCCAAAGCGCTGGATGGTGTTGCCGCGCTCTCCGCCGAGGACGGAGAACATCTGGTCGGTGCCGAACTGGTCATGCCCCGCTGGAACCGGAGTGTGCGTAGTGAAGATGCAGAGCTGCGCGATGGCGGCGCGATCCTCCTCGGTGGCCGTATCGAGGGAAGCGCCGTTGAGCCGCTGCTCCAGCAGGCCGATGCCGAGCAGTGCGGCGTGGCCCTCGTTCATGTGGTGAACCTCGGGCGTCATGCCGAGAGCCTGTAGCAGGGCGATGCCGCCAAGGCCAAGAATGGCCTCCTGACAAAGGCGATAGTAGGTGTCGCCACCGTAGAGATGGTCGGTCAGATGGCGATCATAGGGATCGTTCCCATCGATGTCGGTGTCCAACAGAAAGACCGGGATAACGTGGCCCGCGACTCCCACGACGTCGAAACGCCAGGCGCAGATGGAGATCGTGCGTCCCTGCATAACGATGCTGACGGTCTTTTTTGCGCTGGGAAGAGTTGTCTCCGGCGACCAGACGACGTCGGTCTCGGTCTGCTGGCCAACAGCGTCCAGATGCTGCTCGAAGTATCCTCTGCGGTGGACCAGCGAGACGGCGACCATCGGTGCGGCGGTGTCTGCGGCCGAGCGAAGCGTGTCTCCGGCCAGCATGCCCAGACCACCCGAGTAAGTCGGAATGGCTGGATCAAGGGCGATTTCCATCGAAAAGTACGCTATACGACGCGTCGAGAGGTCGGGACAGGCAACATCGAGTGCGGGAGAAACAGAAGTCGTCTGGCTCATAGAAGATCGTCCTTTTTGTAAGCGAATTAGAGACTGGGATAGGCGTAAACTGCTTAGTTTATTCCAATATAACCAGTTTATCCATGCCGCTGGCGACCTGTCTACCGGAGGAATGGTCGGTCGCTCCGGTCTGCGGAGGAGATTGCGTGGAACAATCGGCTATCGTTCTACATGCAAAGGACGGAAGAATGCTCCTGCCTCCTCAGAGTAGAGGGCGGGTCAGGAACCCGAATTTGGCCGCAAGGCCCAGCACGGCGGCCAGTACGAAGGCTGCTCCCGTCCATGGGCCAGAGGTGCGAATGCGCTTGCGCAGAGCCTCGATCAGCAGAAGCAGCACAAGCAGAAGAACCATCAGAATGACGCCGTCCCAGATGAAGATGCGGGTTCCATCGGGAGTAACCGCGAGGACTCGCTCAACGTGAAAGACTGGGAAAAAACTGCCCGCTGCAAACGTCAGGAAGAACAGCACAAACTTGCAAAAAGTGTAAAAGGCTTGCTTCATCGGAATCGCTCCTCGAAATATTTTTCTCTGGATCACTTGCCCGCTCTTTGATCTTAGTACGGAGTCGATGCGGATGTGCGCTGGTCATTATGACATCAGGAACAATTGCCCTGCGGATCCTGATGGCTTTGGAACGAGGCGCAGGTACAATCGTTCCGAATGCCTGTGTTTGGCCTATTTCATCAAGCAGGATGCAACAGGGGGAAGTTTGAGTAAAGAGAACGCGGTAGGCAGGTCAGCATCGCAGGTCAACCGAGCGCTATGGGTCTATGCGTTGCTCGTCGTTCTGGTCACGGCGGCGAGTTGGGGCATCTACCTGCATCACCCTGCTTACGATAACCGACCGCTCTTCGATCATAGTGACCAGTTCCGAGACTTGACGAGCTACGCCGAAAAAACCGCACATCTGCATGGCGGAGCGGCGGCGTTGGGTCGCGGATCCCCTACCTATAACTACCCTGCTTCAGCCGCCTTCGTATACAAGATACTGCTCCACACATTCCCCAGTCATGCGGTTCGGCTCTACCTTGCGTTTCTTGCAATTTGCATCTGCATCTTCTCTCTTGTGGCGTTGCGCGCCAGTCAGGCTAACTGGTCAGATCGTCTTGCTGCTACAGCCGCAATTGCAACGACGGCTGCGCTCGGCTCTCCTTTGTGGTTTACCGCAGATCGGGGAAATGTTGAGGGCGTAGCCTGGGCCTTTGCTGCGGCGGGTCTGTGCTTTCTGTTGCGCGCGAAGCATCGCACGGCGGCGGTGTTGATTGGTCTCGCAGCGTGCGTCAAGCCATTTTCAATACTGTTCCTCCTGCTTCTGCTGGGCCGTCGCAAGTACAAGGAAGCGGCTCTGGGGCTGGCGACAGCGGTTCTGGTGGTACTTGCGGCCCTGACGGCTCTGGGGCCGAATCCATGGAGGGCGTATCAGGACTTGAAGCCTGGAGTCACAGACTATGTGAACCATTACATCGTGAACCTGGTATCGGTGGGGGAGGCGCGGTTTCTTCACTCCATGCTCGATGGAATGAAGTCGGCCGCTCTGACTGTGGAGGTAGGCGGCGTTCATGCAAGCAAGGCCTCCGCAGAGGTGCCGAGGTTGATAGCGGAGCCCGGGGGATGGCATAAAGCGCACAGGTTGGCGATGGTCTATCCCTTCATCGCGGTCCTTGGATTCGGGCTGTTGCTTGCCGCCTTTTACCGCATGCCGATGCTCAACCAGTTGACTGCGCTGGGTGTGGCCGTCACCCTCTTTCCTCTATCGGCAAGTGAATACACGCTGCTGTCTCTATACGTTCCGTTCGGAGCGCTGCTGGTGTTTTTGACGCGCGAAGTGGCTACCGGCAAGGTTGTCTTCTCAAAGGCCTCGATGCTCGCGTTTGCCGTGATCTATGCTCTGCTCTTCTCGCCCTTGACGTTCCTAAGGCTCTACGCGGGAGACGCCAAGCTACTGCTTCTGCTTGCGCTGCTGTTTGTGGCGGCGCGCTCACCCATGCAGAGCGAGTACTTCAGCGATCCAGCCGACGAGGTTGCGCGCAAAGCAAACACGCGGCAAACTGTGAGACAGGAAGAACGCATCGTCAACGCAGCCTATTGATCCGGCAAGAAAAGAGTGACATCCCCTCCCCCTTTTCCCGCAAAAAACGCGGGAAAGGATGGGGCGCCCACACAGTATTGAGTCGCCGGATCAATAGGGCGTTTGCATCATCGTTTCGTCGATCTGCGTTGATAAACCGGCAACCTCTTCGATGATGGTCAAGGGCTGCCGCTTCTGTTGCCTGTATATTCGTCCGAGATATTCGCCGATTATTCCCAGCAGCATCGCATTGATGCTAATGGACGCGAGAATCAACGCAGCGAGCGTGGTAAATCCGGCAGGCCACTGGGAGCCAAAGATAAACTTGGCCGCGCTATATCCCACGATCGAGAGCAGGGTGAGAAACGAGACTATAAGGCCAAAGTATGTCGAGAAGCGCAATGGAACGACGGAGTGGTTGAGGATCCCGTCCACTGCCAGCGCAACTAGTTTGGAGAATGGAAACTTGCTCTCCCCGCGTTCGCGCGCGTTGCGACTGTAGGGAATGCCCACCTGTTTGAAGCCGAGTGTGGCGATAGTGCCGCGCAGGTATGGCTGAACATCCTCGAAGCGCTTCAGCAGGTCGATGATCCGGCGGCTGATCAGGCGGAAATCTCCTGCATCGACCGGGAGTTTCTCTTCGCTGAGGCGGTCGATGAGGCGATAGAAGAGTGCGCGCTGGAGGTTGATGAGCAAAGGTTCCTGACGCTTGGAGCGAATGCCATATACGACGTCCGCTCCGTCTCTCCACTCTTCAAGAAATCTGGGGATCAACTCTGGAGGATCTTGTAGATCGACGTCAAGTTGGATGGCCGCGTCTCCCTGAGAGCGGATGTATCCGGTCATGATGGAACGCTGGTATCCAAAGTTGCGCGAGAAGCGATAGGCATGTACCCGTGGGTCGCGCTGTGCCAGCTCGGCGAGCAGAGGAAAGGTCGCGTCGGTGCTGTGATTGTCGGTGAAGACGAACTCGAATTCGTAGCAATCCGATAATGGCTCGATCTGGCGAGAAACAGCCTCATAGAAGGGGCCAATGTTTAGCTCCTCGTTGAAGACAGGAACGATAATCGAGATGAGTCGTCTGGATCCTGCAATGCTTGTCATGACTTTTCACCTTCCATTCGAGTTGCGTCGATCCTCGGGGCAGCGCTGGGGCGATTTCGCGCGTCCGACATGGACATCAATGTAGGGAGGATGTCGATCTTCGGTGTCCAGCCGGGCAGAGGGTCGCCGACCCACGGCTCAAATACCTGGCCTTCCCAGTACGGCAGCGCTCCCCATTGAAGATCAAGAGCGAGTTTTCCCTTGGCATTGAGTTCTTCAACCAACGCCCTAAGAGCCTGTTTACGATCTTCTGAGCAGTAGTCTGAGAACGGCCAAGTGGATCATTTGTAGGCTGGTATTGAGTTTTCGCTCGCAGTTCTTCCAGAGTCTGCGGTACTTTTCCAGCCACGCGAATGATCTTTCGACAATCCAACGTTTCGGCAATACAACAAACGTATGCAGCTCGTTGCGCTTGACCACTTGCACCGTGGCCTTGATCCGCTGCATCACGCCG
>Ga0302275_10000646_pt1 | contig 39017 bp, 28 predicted proteins | sample III_Bog_N2_2_FD_200229 | JGI IMG/M metagenome (GOLD analysis project Ga0302275, IMG submission 200229) | Peat permafrost microbial communities from Stordalen Mire near Abisko, Sweden - III_Bog_N2_2 | ecosystem: Environmental > Terrestrial > Soil > Wetlands > Peat | place: Sweden: Abisko... | reverse complement strand
CACTATTGCTACAAATACAATGCTGCCGGCACGATCGTCGAAGCCCCAACTCTGCGCGTGAACCCCGGCGACACCCTCAATCTCGAAGTCGTCAACCGAATCCAGGATAACGATGCGATGAAATCAAACATGAAGATGGATATGGCTCGATCGGGTCAAACCTGCGGAGATGGCGGCAGCCCCACTCTCGATTCCACAAATGTCCATTTTCACGGATTGAATCTTCCACCCATCTGTCATCAGGACGATGTCATCGACACGCTCATTCAGCCCGGCTCCCCGGGATTTAAGTTCAGCATGCAGATTCCGGCGACCGAACCCCCCGGCCTCTACTGGTACCATCCTCACGTCCACGGCTTCACCGAATTTCAGGTCAACGGCGGCGCCGCCGGTGCCATCGTTGTCGAGGGGATGGAAAAGTATCGTCCCGAAGTTGCCGGACTCACCGAACATGTTTTCGTGATTCGCCAGCAATACCTCGTTCCCTGGATTCCCGGGCCCTACCAGACCACCATCAACTTCCAGGTCTCCCCCGCCATCGGTCTGCGGCCGATCATCCAAATGCAGCCGAACGAGCAGCAGTTCTGGCGTGTAGCCAACGCCTCTCTGCAGGACTTTCTCGAACTCCAGCTCTTGAACAACGACAAACCCACGGACCTTCAAGTGATCGCGCTCGACGGCTATCCTCTCGCCAAGGCGAGAAATGAAAAGATAATTCTCGTGCCGCCCGCCGGACGCGCCGAGTTTATCGTTACTGCCCCACCCGCCGGGGGTAGCACAATCTTTTTTACCCAAGCCTATTCGACTGGACCCACGGGAAATGCAGACGTGTCCGCGGTGCTCGCCGACATACAAGTGGGCGACACCCCGCAGACGTCAAGGCACATTGCTCCCGCATTATCTAGAATGCCCAAGCCCGCTATGCCTGCATCTTTGTCCGACTTGAAGTTTTCCGATCTGGAAAATGTGAAAGTAACGGCGGAGCGCAAGCTCTACTTTTCCGAGGAATTCGGGGGCACCAACGGCCCGATCCAGTTCTACATCACGGTTGATGGCCAAAAGCAGAAAGTCTTCGAGCCGAACGAAAAACCCGTCATCACCACCAAAGTAGGAGCCGTCGAAGACTGGACCATTGAAAATCGCGCCCTCGAAACCCACGCCTTCCATATTCATCAAATTCATTTCAAGGTCCTGGAAGTGAATGGAAGGCGAATTCCCGAAAACGACCTGCGCGACACCATCGAAATTCCCTTCTGGACGGGCACCGGCCCGTATCCCAGCGTCAAAGTGCGCATGGATTTTCGTGACCCCACCATTGCCGGCACGTTCTTATTTCACTGCCACATTCTGCTGCACGAAGATCTGGGCATGATGCACAAGATCCTCGTTGAACCATAGCTGTCGGCGAAATTCGAACGAAAATCACAGCCAGTGAAGAAGAAAAAGAAAGTGAAGAAGAAAAGAAGTAACGACGAAGAGGATCCACAACATGCTGAAACGAACGCTGATCATCATTGCCTGGGCACTATTGCTCACTGCCGTATATGTCATCGGGACGCGTCGCGCGACTACCACTGCTCAGGCAGGTACCCCGATGCAAAGCGCGATTCCAAAATCCTATGGCCGGCTGGCCGCAGTGATTCCCGATTCGATTGGCACGGGTCTGGTGTTTGAAGACGCTCAAGGTGTAATTCGCTTCGTGAGCGTCAACGGCATGAAAGAGGGAGAACTAGCGCGCTACGACGAGACGCCCACCCACGGCGGCATCCCGCGATCCTATGGACACCTCGTAAGCGCCGTCGTCAACAACGGCAATACAGCCCTGATCTTTGAAGATGCGCACGGTGCGATCAGATTGGTGACCTTGGCAGGAGTCACCGAAAGCGAACTCACTCGCAATTAGAAACCGCGCTTGAATCCTGAGAGCCGTGGCCCCACTTATTCCCGCTCTGTGCGAATGAGTGGGAGCAATCTGAACTGCAGTCACAAGTTTCGTACCTGAACAGGCTCGACTCTCGCACTACGAGAACGCCAATTCCTTGGCCCGCTGCACTGCTTTCACCACGGCCTTGATCAACGTGACGCGCAACTTACCCTCCTCCAATTCCATAATTCCATCAATGGTGCATCCCGCGGGCGTCGTAACCGCATCCTTCAAGAGCGCCGGATGATCTCCTGTCTCCAGCACTACCCGCGCCGCGCCCATCGTCGTTTGGGCTGCCAATAAGGTAGCCACATCGCGGGGCAATCCAACCTTCACTCCCGCCTCCGCCAGCGATTCCAGAATGATGTAGATATACGCCGGACCGCTCGCGGACAATCCCGTGACCGCATCCATATGCTTCTCGTCGACCACGACTGTCCGTCCCACGGCGTCAAAAAACTTTGTTGCCGTCTCGAGATGCTGTTTGCTGGCAAACTTCCCTTTGCACAATGCCGTCATCCCCGCGCCCAGCACACACGGAGTATTGGGCATGGCTCGAACCACGGCTACTTCTTTCTCCATAGCCCGTTCAATCATGTCTGTGGGAACCGACGCCGCCACCGAAATCACCAGTTGTTTCGAATTCAAATACGGGCGGATTTCTCTGACCACATCCGCCACTACTTGCGGCTTCACGCAAAGAAAAATAATGTCTGCGTCCCTCACCGCTTCCGAGTTGTCCGTCCCCGCATGCACCTTCAACTTCTCTTTGAGCATGCGCGCACGCTCGCTATGCGCCACCGTGGCCCACGTCTGCCCCGGAGAAAGCAGTCCATCGCGCAAGAAAGACTGCAACAAAATTGTTCCCATTTTTCCTGCGCCCAACACGGCAACCTTTTTTTTCGAACTCGAGTTCTGCGCCATTGCAAATCTCTCCCAGCTAGCTTTATTAAGAAGTCACCAGACTACACGACAGCAAGCCGTCTGCCATCGGCTAATGAATGGAATGAAAAAATTGAATTGCCACCCTGAGCCCCGCGAAGGACCTCGAAATCGTGCTCATCGGAAGCCGACGGCAACGACACTATCCCGTTATTTCCGCCGGCACCATCTTCAAAATTTCCCGCCCAATCGGCAGAGAAGCCGTAGCCGCAGGAGACGGAACATTCAGCACATGCAAGAATCTCTCCCGTGCCACAAACCGGAAGTCGTCCACCAGCGCGCCGTCCGGACCGACCGCCTGTGCCCGTACGCCTGCTCCACCGCGTGTCATATCCTCCGCCCGCACGTTTGGGAGCAAGCGCTGGCACGACCGCACAAACTCGCTCTTCCGCAGCGAACGCCTCATCTCGCCCAGTCCATGCTTCCAATGCACCCGCGCCATCGCGCGAAATCCAGCATCCGCGAAAATTTCCATCGCTTCGCCCAAATCGAAGTCCGCAAACCGGTATCCCTCCCGCCGGAATGCCAGCACCGCGTTCGGACCCGCATCGACGTTGCCATGGATCCGGCGCGTGAAATGCACTCCCAAAAAAGGATATCGAGGGTCGGGCACGGGATAGATCAATCCCTTTACGAGGGATCGCCGCTCAACCGCCAAATCGTAATACTCTCCGCGAAATGGAACGACCATCATTCCGGGATCGTGTCCCGCCAACCGTGCTACTCGATCGCTGTAAAGTCCCGCGCAATTCACCACATACCGCGCCAAGAGTTCTCCTAACTGCGTCCGTACCACCACTACCACGCTGCCGCTCGAATCTTTGGAAAGCGCAAATCCCGAAACTCCAGCGTTTGTCTTGACTTCGGCTCCGAGGCCGTTGGCGATCTCGGCATACTTCCCAGTTACGGCCGCATAGTCCGTGATGCCCGTGGATGGCACCAATAGTGCCCGTACTCCGCCCACATGCGGTTCAGTTTCCAGCATCTGCTCGCGAGAGAGCAACCGCAAACCGCTAAGCCCGTTTTCGACTCCGCGCGCAAGGATCTCTTCCAGCCGCGTCGCTTCTTCCGCGTTGGTGGCCACAATGAGTTTTCCGCAAACCTCGTGTGGAATCGCGTGGCGCGCGCAAAACTCCACCATCTCCTTCGCTCCCGCCACACAGAGCCGCGCCTTCATCGATCCGGGCTTGTAATAAACCCCGCTGTGGATGACCCCGCTATTGTGCCCGGTCTGATGCTGCGCCACCCCAGCTTCCTTCTCCAGTACAACAATCCGCATACGAGGGAAGGCCTGGCTGGCTTGCATAGCAAACGAAAGCCCCACAATCCCTCCCCCGACCACGGCAACGTCATAAGTCATAAAGAATCGCGTAGCGGACAATCCTGGCCGCGCCCCTCCGCTCTCTTACCTTCGGCTCTCTTACCGAAGATGCGGAGACCGCCCAAACTCAGCGACGAATTTTGTCTCGGCGAACCCTTTCTTCACGAACAATGTCCTCAGGAGCTTCCTATCCAAATCCCAACCGCAAACACCAGCACACCCCCGACCACCACCTGAAATGCGGCCGACAGCAGCGGAGTATCCATATAACGGTTCCGAATCCACGCAATCGTAGCTAACTCCAGCGCCACAATGATCACCGCCGCGATAAATGCCGCGTGAAAGTCTTTCAGCAGAAAGGGAAGCGTATGCCCGATTCCGCCCGCAGCCGTCATCAATCCTGTTACCGTCCCGCGCAGCATTGGACGCCCGCGCCCGGTCATCGATCCATCATCTGAAAGCGCTTCGGCAAATGCCATCGAGATTCCCGCCCCAATCGACGCCGCCAAACCCACGACAAACGCGTCATGGCTGCTTTTCGTAGCGAACGCCGCCGCAAACACGGGAGCGAGCGTCGACACCGATCCATCCATCAGACCCGCCAAACCCGGCTGCACAATTTGCAGCACAAACAATCGTCGTTGCGCCTCTTCCTCTGTCTTCTTTACCGTCGGACCCATGTTCTCGGACATGGCCTCCGCCGCCACCTGGTGTTTGCGCTCGATCTCCTCCAGATCTCCCAGCAGCTTTCGTATTCCAGCATATGTGACCTGACCGATGGCTCTTTGATAAAACTGCCGCGTCTCCAGTTCCATCAACTCCGCTTGTTTGCGCACCTCCGCAATCTTCAAAGGCCGCGTCAGCCAGAACGGACGTCGCTGCAAGAATCCCTTCACATCCTGCCGCCGGATCAAGAGAATGTGCTCTCCAAAGCGCTCCCGATAGGTCGCGATCAAAGATGCCCGATGCCCCGACTCCTCTGCGCCCATGTCGTCAAACAACTTTGCCGTCGCAGGATAGGTCTCCCGCAGGCCATCCGCGAATTCCGCATAGACGCGGCCGTCTTCTTCTTCGAGGGAGATCGCCAGCGCCAGAATTTCCCGTTCCGATAGATCTTTGAAATTTCGTGCCATGCCGACAAGTGTACTGTCTACAAATTCGGTTGCAATGTTTTCTAGTGTGATGCCCAGTGGGGATCAGTCCAGCTCCCGGCAAGCACTGCCCGGTTTGCGCCCTGCACCTTCTGCCTATCCGCGGGCGGAATGCCCTCGATCTTCCTCCAACGATCTCGCAAATGACACAAAACGCGCCTGCAATTCGCAATCAGCCACGACCGCGCCAAATGGAACTCGTCATGCTTGTACAACCTCGAATCCAATGTGCGATTTCACAAAGCGCGTCGCTTGCCTGCCGAACATTCTTGCTCCCCGGCAGCTGAGCTTATTTCAATCGAGGTGAATCTATGTCGGTCTCCGGAATCCCCAGCAGCATCTTCAGCCCAACCCAGTCGACTTCCGCCAGTAACAGCATTCAACAGCAGTTTCAACAAATCGGACAGTCGCTCCAGTCCGGCAATCTTTCCTCCGCGCAATCGGAGTTTGCCAGTCTGCAACAAGCCTTCTCCCAGTCTGTCTCAAACTCCACGGCTAATTCCAACTCGTCGACATCGACGGCCGCAGCCTCCAGTCCCACCGCACAAGCCTTCAATCAGTTGGCTTCCGACCTCAAGTCGGGCGATCTCACCGCCGCGCAAAAAGATTACTCCAGCATCCAGAAGGATTTTCGCGCCCATGGCGGACCGGTAAAGAATCACTTCTTAAATCCTCACCCCGTTAGCACGGGAACGCCGGGCACCGTCCCGCCCACCGTTCAACCCAACACCCCGCCCAACGGCGTGAGTGTCGGACCGGATCGGAATTCTGTCCAAAATTCCCTGTTGCAGGATTTCAAGCAGGTGCAGGCCACCTCCTCCAGTACGCCGGCAGTTGCCCAACAGGCCTACTCCACTCTGCAGCAAGAACTCCAGCAGTTTGCTCTCGGCGGCAACCTGAGTGCGGAGTCCAGTACCCTGTTAGCGCAATCCGCCGTTTCGCTCCAGGCCTAGTCAGCCATCTTCACGACGAAAAGGCCATTCACCGAGCGACTCCTTGTCGGAGAATGGCCGATCGTCACTGAGAACTACTCACCCCTTACACCGCCGCTTTCGTTGCCTCGATTGCTTCGTGCAATTCATGTTCGGCGCCGACGACGCGCCCTCGGGTCTTCGCGCCGCGTGATCCAGATCACAGCCTCGCATACGACATTTCCGTTACCGTATTCATAGGCTCATGAACATATTCTCCATCCTTACGAACCGCAAGCGCGCCGTCGTCGCGCTCATCCATTCCGCTGTTTTCCTGGCAATCGCAATCCGCCAGATGGTAGCCACCAATCCGATCGCTGGTCTTTGGGTCCCACCTGTCTCGCCCAGTACGTGGATCCTCTGCGCCATCTTCACCGTAGTTTCCTCCATCCTGCTATGGCTCTTCCTCATCTCTCGCGGATGGACGGAGAGAATGTATTTCGGACTCTGCACTGTAAGCGCTACGTCCGGCCTGTTGAGAACTGCGATAGGAGATCAAAACTTCCACGTCGGAATCTACCTCCGAGTGGTCACGCTGCTGAGTGCGGTCTTGGTTGGACTCCTAATCGTTCGGACGCACTCCCGGCTGGCGCTCCCCGAAGGCGACTCGAGTTACGCAGAAACCAGCTAATATCGCGTCCAGTAAATTCGCCGCTTAAACAGAAACGCTTTGAAAGGGCGCGGCTTCAGCCGCGCCGCAAACATCACCAGAAAATAAGGGCTTTGCCCCTGAGGGAGCGCTTTCTGCTGCTCGAAAAGCACCGCACCTATTCCACAAATTCCGGGACAGGACACTAGAAGCGTCGCTCACGCCTCAACCACTGAAAGGTCCAACCTACTAATACGCGGGCCGTTGTAGTGATGTAGGCAACTTCTGGCTTCCCGCGCGCCATCTGCCCGAAACCGACCTGTCGAGCCGTGATCCAAATAGCAACCGCTTTCGCTAGTTCCCGCATCTGAAACGCAACGAACCTCTCCGAAGGAGTATCCTCGATGTCGAAATTCCCGCTCAGCTTCGTCCTGGCAATCCTGTGCGCCGCCTTTGCCGTCTCCGCCTTTGCCGCAACTTCCACCGAAGTCCTTTACGTAAACGAAACCCAATCCGGAACCAGTTCGCTCCTCACTTACAACGTCAATCCCATAACCGCCGCGTCGACCGAAGTTGGAAATCCGCTAACCGTAGGTGCCCCCAATGTCGTTCCCGTGACCATCGGCAGCAAGAACTACATCTACCTTTGGGACGGCACCGATATCTGGGTCTACCTGACCAATGCCCAAGGTGTGGCTAGCTCCGCCTTTTCTCAACACCTGGCCTTCAGCTTCTCCTATCCCGTGAATACGTTCTTGATCGATCCTGATCACAAATTCGCCTATGCAGTGGTCACGTGGCAGGACGGGCAAGGCAATTCGGATGCTGCGATCACTCTCTACACGATCAACCAATCCAACGGCTCCCTGACGGACACGCAGAAGGTAGTCGCGACCTACTCTAGCTACTACTACCCGCTTACCAGTTTCAGCTTCGGAACGGCAGGGAATCGGATGTTTGTAGGAACGGTCGATGATGGACCTTTCACCTGCAATCCGGGATTCGACTACTACGATGTCAATCAAACCACCGGCGCGCTTGGCAAAATCACACCGCTGATTGAAGTGAATACAGACTGCGGAGGAACTTCCTCTGTCGCTGTCACGGACAAGTTCATCGGAGTTGAGAACGCTTGCTGCGGCGCAGGCAGCGGAACTTTGTCGATCTATAAGGAATCGAACCCGAATCAGGCAATAATTACTTGCCAGTCCTCCAACATTCCGTTCTGTGGGGACGATGCTTTTAGTCTAGGCTTCGACCCATTGAGCGATAACATCATCTTTCCCGACGAAGATGCCAACCAGACGGACATTGGCCACATCGATCTTGCTACCTCGCAAATCGTTGCCAGCCCGTCAACGCTCCAGGGCTTGCCCTCCATTTATTTCAGTCCTGACGACAAAGTGCTATACGCGCTTTATCCGTCGAGCCGGGCACAGGCGCAGACCAATATTCTCATCAACTCGTTTCATGCCAGCACCGGCAAAATAACCGCTAGCACTTCATTGCCGGTGCAGGGAACCGTAACCGTCGCCGCGACGACCTTGAAGAACTAAAGTAATTCGCGCTCTTGGCTACGAACGGCCCGTCCATCGCCAGTTTGGACGGGCTTTCTCTTTTGCGACAACAATCCTGAAGTGACAACAATCCTGAGTGACAACGCCAAGGCGATCATCGCTGCATCCTCGATGGGAGGCGTCCTCGCCAGCACGTCAATCCCGACTAAAGGAAAAGTTCACACAGCCACTCCTAGCCTGTCTCAGTGAACGGCTACGCCTTCGGTTGAGGTGACGACGCGGTTCCTGCCCTCTTTTTTCGCCACGAAAAGTCGTTCGTCGGCGAGCGCGAAAAGTTCGGCCACGTTTTCCCCATCTGCAGGAAAGCTCGCCAGTCCGGCACTGATCGTTACCTGAACCTTCTGCTCAGACTTTGGCGATGCGAAAGTCGTCCGCGCCACCATTTCCCGCACCGACTCGAGTTTCTGCTGCGCCGTACCCAAGTCTGTCTCCGGCAAGACCACGACGAATTCCTCCCCTCCGTAACGTCCCGCCGTGTCACTCTGCCGGAAAGATTCCCGAAAAATTTCTCCCAGCTTGCGCAACACGAGATCGCCCGTCGGATGTCCATAGGTATCGTTTAGCAACTTGAATCGATCGGCGTCGATCACCGCAATCGTTAAGGAAGTTCCATACCTTCGGGCGCGGCTCAGTTCAATCGCGAAGCGGTCGTCCACGTACCCGCGGTTGAACAATCCCGTCAGCGGATCGCTGGTCGCCAGTTGCAGCAGCGCCTGGCTGCGAGACACCAGCGCGACGCTAAGCGCCGCCGCAATCAGCATGATAATCAAGCGCGAAATCTGAGCCGACCATCCAAAAATCCCATAGTAGTAAGGAGAGTAGATCGGACTATTCAGGTCCCAATGAGTGGCCGTGAAATAGACAATCCCAAGATATTCGGAACACGCCAGCAATCCCGCAGTAATACAGACCCGTTTGTCGTAGCGCAGGCTGGTGCTGGCAATCGCCAGAAAATAGCCCTCAAACACAACCTTGCTGTTGACGGCCGTATGCGGCTCATTCATGACCAGAAAGAGCACCAGCGCGCCGCTCACCAGCGTGACGTCAAACGCACTGCTGGCAAAACTCAGCCAGGACGGGTTGTATTCCCGGGAAAGCAAGACATAAACCAGAATCGAAACCAGGAAGGTCGTGATCGTGAGACTGAGCCCGACGATGCTTTCCGTGCGGTCCGGGGGAAAGAACGCAGCATTGATCGCCGGGATCAGCAACAGGAACGTGGCCAGTGACAGTCGCACCTTTGCCACCAGTAGTTCGCCCGCCAGGCCCGCTCCGGCCAGCACAGGGTCTGGCCGCGACCACAAGGATGCGAGGAAAGTCTTGAGGCTGGAATTCATATCAGGTTGATAGAGAATGCCCCGTTCCGTTCAACGACTTCGAGCCGTCGAAAATGTCGTTCGGACTCGGGGAAGGAGTCCCATTGTCAGGCAAGCTTCTGCACAGAATAAGAGAAGTCGCCGCACCGACGCAATAGCTTTTCAGAGTCTCGAGTCCCCACAGAGGCGTCGACTTTCCTGGCCACTACCGGGATTGGCGGCTCCCCAAATGGGATCTACCGAGCGAACAGCGTTCCATACAACAACGCCGATCCCCAGTGCAAGGACCGGCGCTTGCAAAGAAAATTTTGAGGGATTCTAACTTTCTGTTTCCTTCACGCCCGCATCCACTTCCGATTGCGCGAATACCTGATTGGCTCCCATATGAGCCGGGGCCGGCGCTAACATCTGTTCTTTGCGGTACACCAGATTGCTTGCGTTGAACGTAGCCAGCTCAAATCCGTGTCCGTGCGTAATCGCGTCGGTAGGACAAGCTTCCACACAATACCCGCAAAAGATGCATCGGTTGTAGTCGATGTTATAAACCTGAGCGTAGCGCTCCGCTCCCGAAACCCGCTTCTGTTCCGTGTTTTCCGCTGCCTCAATGTAAATGCAGTTGGCGGGACACGCCGCCGCGCACAAAAAACACGCCACACACTTCTCCAGCCCGTTCTCGTCGCGCTGCAACACGTGCATTCCGCGAAAACGCTCCTGAAACATCGCGCCTTTCGTGGGCCCGGGGCCGTCCGGATAATTCTCGACAATCGACGGTTGAAACATCTCCCGCAAGGTGATGCTCATCCCCTGCGCAATTGCTCCGATATTCTTGATCACCGACATACCTGAATAGTATAGCGGATGACCTGCTTTCGCCCCGCCGCTACGCCATTCCCCGCCGCTGCGACCCTACGAACGTTGGTAAGCCTTTCGTGGACACGTAAATCTCCCCGCCATGGCCGAGACTCTATGGTGGCGCGGATCTTCATCCGCACAATTAGCATTTCCAATTTATGTCCCGGTGGGGTTTTCTTTTTCCGCTTCTACGCTCATTCCTGGTCACCGTCTTCGTAATTGGATTTTCCGAACTTGTCTCCGCCCAAGCTTCGTCCCACCCCCGCCCGATCTCACCTCAAAACAACGTCGCAGGTCGCTCCGATCGTGACAAACGCGATAACCTGTCTTCGAACTGGAACCTCCGAGGACGTACGATTCCCGGCCAATCCGCAGCCGCTTTGCGTTTTCGCGCTTATCGCCAGAAAATGGATATGCGCGCGGCCCGCGCTGCCAAGGCATCCGCTGTCTTTCCGCTCGATTCCAGCTTTGCAGCAACGCAATCGGCCCAGTCTAGGGCGACCCCTTGGACCTCCGCCGGCCCCGCACCACTTGCCTCCGACGCCACCGGTGACGGGCAGCAGGATTACAACTGGGTCTCTGGTCGAGCCACCTCAATCGTCATTGACCCCGCCGATACCACCGGAAACACGGTTCTCTTAGGCGGAGCCTATGGCGGCCTTTGGAGATCGACGAACGCGGGCAACATAAATTCCAATCCCTCCTCCGTGACCTGGCAGCCTTTGATCGACGATCAACCGACTCTCGCCGTCGGAGCGATTGCCCTCCAGCCCCAGTCACAGTCTGGTCTCAGCAATGTCATTCTGGTTGGAACGGGTGAGACCAACAGCTCCGGTGATTCTTATTACGGACTCGGAATTCTCCGTTCGACCGATGGTGGTTCATCCTGGGCGCCCCCGATCCAGACCGCAGGTACCGGAGAGTCTTTTGCGGGAGTCGGCTTCAGCAGAATCGCCTTCAGTACCGTACTTCCCAACGTGGTGGTTGCCGCGACCGCCGGCGATAACGGTCTCGACCTTGGCCTCGAAGAGGATGGCAACTCGACCGCGCGTGGCCTTTATTTTTCGACCGACGGAGGTCAGACCTGGAACCGCGTCATCCTATCCGATGGCGCAGTCCCCGCCTCCGCGACGTCTGTGATTTACAACCCCAGCCAAGGCAATGCCGGAACTTTTTACGCCTTCATTCGCCGGCACGGTCTCTACTCCTCGACCGACGGCCAGCATTTCAATCGTCTCCCGGTGCAACCGACCGCCGGACTGGCATCCGCAAACTGCCCCTCCAGTATCAATTCTTCGAGCTGCCTGATCTATCGCGGCGAATTTACTGTCGTGCCCAATCGCAATGAGATGTATGTCTGGATCGTCGATGTGCAGCCTGGCCAAAACGGCAATCCCATCCCCGTCGACGAAGGAATCTGGCAGTCGCTCAACGGTGGCGCGACCTGGATTCCAATTCCGGATAACAGCATCACCAACTGCGGTGACGATGCCTTCGGGCCCGACGACAGCGGCTGCGGAGTCGAGCAAGGCTGGTACAACCTCGAATTGGCGGCCATCCCCAACGGAAACGGCGTGACCGATCTTTACGCAGGCGCCATCAATCTCTACAAATGCACGTTAACCGGAGGCACGACCTGCTCGCAGGGAGACTGGATTAATCTCACCCATGTCTACGGATGCAGCCCCTTGGCCGCGCCAGCCCACGTCCATCCCGACCAACACGGCGTCGCCTTCACGGTCGCGGCTGGCAAGTCTCCCGGCTATTTCGCTCACGACGGCGGCATCAGCCGTACTCTCGATGGCTATGCCGATCTCAACTCCGGCAGTTGCACCGGCTCCAACGGATTCGACAGCCTCAGCCAAACGCTAGGCTCGATGACCGAATTCGTTTCGGTTTCCATACACCCGACAAGTGCGGACATTTTTCTCGGTGGCACTCAGGATAACGGTTCGCCGAAGACCAGCACAGCAACCACCAGCCCTACCTGGCAAAATGCGCTTGGCGGAGACGGCGGATTCAACGCCATTAACCCCTCGAATCCGAACGAGTGGTTTGCTTCGAGTCCTTATCTCACAATTCTAAAATGTGAACTCGGAATCGCCTGCAACGACCCGGGCTTTGTCGAAGTCGTAAGCCCCGCCAATCTTGGTGGTGATCAAGGTTCGTTCTATACGCCGTACATTCTCGATCCGCAGAACAGCGGCCAACTTCTGGTTGGAACCTGTCGCGTGTGGCGCGTGAGCACTTCAGGAACTTCCCCGCTTCAGCTCAGCAACGACTTCGACACCTTGGGTACCGGGGCCTGTACGGGGGACGAAATCAATCTCGTAACCGCAGTCGCCGCTGGAGGCCCCAACGAAGTTCCCAGTAACTCGTCGGTAGTCTATGCCGTCACGAACGGCTCCGGCCCATTGAGCGGAACGCCCGGTGGGGGCGAAGTGTGGGTTACCACGAACGCTGGCGTGTTGCCCATGACGAACGTGTCGCAGTCGATCAATCCCAACAGCTTCGCGATTTCTTCCGTGGCGATCGATAAGTCCGATCCCTCCGGAGACACAGCATACGTCGGCATTATGGGATTCAGTTCGCTCTTATATCCCACTTCGCACGTGTGGAAGACCACAACCGCCGGATCCGCCGCCTGGATCGATTGGACGGGCACGGGCCTGACATCCCTTCCCGACGCGCCCGTGAACGCGCTCCTCATCGACTCGCAAGCGGGACTAATTTATGCCGGCACCGACGTAGGTGTCTTCGTCAGTTCGAGCACCGCACCCCCGAGTTGGATTGAGGTTGGGCCCACGCCCGCGCCAGGCGTAACGGGGTTTCTTCCGAACGCGCCTGTGTCGGCCCTGCAAATGTTTAATCCGGACGCTGGCACCAAGACACTCGTCGCCTCCACCTACGGCCGGGGCATCTGGAACTACGCCATCGCCGTCGCGCCCGGCTATACCAATGCGATCTCGAATTCTCCCCAAACAATTTTTCCAACCCAGACAGCTGTATTCGATGGCACCCTGACCGCGAAAGGTGGATACGCCAGTTCCGTCAACCTCAGTTGCAGCGGAACGATCCCGAACACCTGCTCGCTGCAGCCAGTAAGTGTGATTCCAACCGCGAGTTACACCTTGACGGCCGGTGGATTGGTCGGCGATTACGGCTTCAACGCCCACGCCGTGGGCACCGATGGGCAGGCGATCACGCGCGATGCCGCCGTGACGCTCCACGTTGTCGATTTCAACTTGACCGCGCCCGCTCCAAATTTATTAACCGTTGGCCAGGGAGCAACATCGCCGCCTACGACATTTCAAGTTACCGCCGCTGGAAGTTTTGACGGTACCGTTTCTCTGAATTGCTCCTCGGGCCTGCCAACCGGAAGCACCTGTATTTTCTCGCCATCGAATTCGGCGAGCCCAACCTCGTCCGCGCCCGTCACCTTAACACTCACCGTCGCCGCAGCCGTCGGAGCTGCCATTGGCGGTCCGAAGATCGTCACCATCTCCGCCACCACATCCGGTGCCCCAGCTCCGAAAACCCAGACTTTCGGCCTAACCGTGGTGGCAGCTATTCCTGACTTCACCATCGCCGTAACGGCGACACCGAGCGTAGCGGTGGCGAACCAAAATGTTATCTGGAGCGGCACTCTGACCGCCCTCAACGGTTACACTGGCAACGTCGCATTGTCTTGTGCCGGTGCGTCTCCCGCAACCTGCGCAATGTCTCCCGCAATCGTCGCGCCCACTTTATCGGGAGCGCCCTTCACCGCTACGCTTGCGAATCCAACTGCAGCTGCCTTCAATTTCGCAATTCAGGCAACCGACGGTACCCTCACGAACTCAACTCCGACCGATACTCTCACCGTCGGCACCGACGTCATCTGGACCAACACCGGTAACGCCACCGCGACCGTATCCGCAGGCCAGACAGCCACCTATACCTTCTCCGCAATCCCCTCCGGTGGACCTGCTTTCAGTTCACCCGTGAACTTTACCTGCGGAAACACGACCTTGACCTGCCAGTTCAATCCCGCGTCCATTGCGGCCGGCGCGGGAACAACCCAGGTAGTGCTGACGATCCTCACACAAGGCCCGAATCAGAATGTCCAATCCAAGCCGCGCCGGAGCGCCGTGATTTTCGGTCGTCTGGTCTCTATAAAACAACCGGGTCCTCCGCCCGTCCAAGTCGCACATAGCAAGCTGCTGAATCTAGCCTGGCTTTTGGTTGCTGGATTAGTTGCAGTCCGATCCAGGAAACCTGTCAGGCCGCGAGCCCATCTTGCACTAACATTGCTCGCTCTAGCCCTGGCAGCCATGACCGAACTGTCGTGCGGAGGTGTTGCCGGCGGCGGCGGAGGTGGTGGTGCTCCTCCACCCATTGCCGTCACAGTCGGAGCTGGCGTTCCATCAAGTGTCTACCCGAATAATCCAGGTTGGCCAAATCAAGCGGCGCAGTTTACAGCCACCGTGACGAACACAACCAATACCTCGGTGACTTGGACGGTCACCCCCGCCAACATCGGAACCATCGATGCAAACGGTATCTACACCGCTCCACTCGTCGCTGGCAGTCTTCCATCTGCCGTGACCATCACTGCGACTTCCGCGGCCGACACCACCAAGTCAGGCTCAAATCAGGAGAGCCTTCAACTCGCAACCGTCCCCGGCACGTACAGCAGCATCCTTGTTACCGCCGCAGAAAGTACCGGCGTCCATTCGAACTCAGTGACACTCGTTGTGCAGTAGTTGCAGTACTGTCCAGGGATCGAAACAGTGCAGTGTTCCAGAGTTTCGAGCCTCCGAGCTCACACGAATCTAGAGAAGTGTTCCCTCCCAGAAAACTTAGAAAAACTGTGTCTCCGCGCCCACTGACGTTATCTATGTCATATGGAAAGCGCCGTTCGCCCCGCGACTTGGAAGACTCTGCTCGCCTTCGGGATCATTTATTTCGTCTGGGGATCAACCTTCCTCGCCATCCGCATCGGTGTTCATGAAGTTCCGCCGCTTCTCTTGGCCAGCATGCGCTTCTTCGCCGCTGGAATCGTGATGTACGTGTGGCTGCGAGTCCGGGGCACGCCTTCGCCATCTCCCCGCGAATGGATCGCGTCTTCGTTTCTCGCAATCTGCATTTTCGTCGTCGATTACGGTCTGCTCTTCTGGGCCGAGCAGCGCGTGCCCTCAGGGATCGCGGCCGTTGTACTGGCCACGATCCCCGTCTTCATGGCACTCTCGGAGATCGCCATTCTCCGCACCCAGCGCCTTACCTTCCGGCTCGGATTCGCTCTTTTAGTCGGCCTTGGCGGCGTCTCCATTCTCATGAATCGCTCAGCGACTTTCGGAGAAGCCGCCATCGACCGCCGAGGAGCGCTCGCGCTCATCATCGCGGCTATGAGTTGGTCGGTTGCCTCGGCTCTGACCCGCAAGCTGCCGCTTCCGGCCTCCAAGCCCATGAGCGCTGGAGCCCAAATGTTAGTCGGAGGCACGCTCCTCGCTCTCGTGGCTGCTCTCGCCGGTGAATTTCGAGGATTTCATGTTGAGTCCGTCTCTCATTTTGCCTGGTTCTCCCTCGCCTACTTGATCATTGCTGGCTCCATCGTTGGATTCACCGCCTATCTATGGCTCATTCACCACGAGTCGCCGACAAAAGTAGGAACCTACGCCTACGTCAATCCCGTTGTCGCCGTCATCCTGGGATACTTCTTCGGAGGCGAAAAGATTGGTCCGCGAACTTTGATCGGCACGCTCTTGATCTTAGTCAGCGTTATCGTGATTACCACCACCCGCAAACCCACACCTCACCTCGCGCCATCTCTGCAAGAGGAAGAGGAAATGGCTGAGCAGTAGCCGTTCGTGTGCCTGCTGATCACATCCATTCACACACCTTTCATCGCCTATTAACGCGGCATTAACCTTATGGCCCCAGCGACGGCAAATACTAGCTTTTGCAGTATCCAAGGAGGCTAACTTTGGTCGATCGTCGATTTCTCCCCTGCTGGCTGGTTGCTTTCGCGTGCGTGAGCCTGTTCTCGGCCACGTCCGCCGCGCAAGGAAGCAGCAAGATTCAACACGTTCTTCTCATCAGCATCGATGGCATGCACTCGCTGGACTATGCTAATTGCGCCAAGGGCGTCCCTGTCTATGGGAATCAGACCTACTGCCCGCATTTGTCTTCGCTCTCTGCGACTGGAGTGCATTACCTGCAAGCCTTGACTCCGAAGCCATCTGACTCTTTTCCCGGTCTCGTCGCTCAGATCACCGGAGGGACGCCGCGTTCAGCGGGAATTTTCTACGATGTCAGTTATGACCGCGCTCTCTCGCCGCCCGCGAAAACTACCCCTTACGGAATCGTCGGCGGCCCGAAACTCTGTCCCAGCGTTATCGGGACACAAGTCGGTTTCGACGAAGAGATCGACTACAACTACCTGAAACTCGACTCTGGAAAGCCCAATGGCAGTTCGGGGATCAACGGCATCAATCCCGACTATCTGCCTCGGAATCCGAAGAATGGCTGCGCACCCGTGTATCCCCACAACTACATTCGCGACAACACGATCTTTAATGTCGTGAAAAATGCCGGAGGCTATACTGCCTGGTCCGACAAGCATCCTTCGTATGACTTCACCAATGGTCCCAGCGGCGACGGCGTCAATGATCTCTGGTCACCCGAGATCAACTCCATCCCCGTCCCCCTACCCTCGGTTCAGGGGTGTGATCCGCTTCCCGATCCCGGCGCGGCACAATCGTCTAACGCCTGGACCGACAGTTTCCAGAACATCCGCTGCTACGACCAATACAAGGTCCAAGCCGTTCTTAACTGGATCGATGGCAAAACGCACGATGGCAGCGCCACCGCTCCTGTGCCAAACGTCTTTGGCATGAACTTTCAATCCGTCAGCGTGGGCGAAAAACTCGTCGAAAAATCGCTTGGCCTCACTGGCGGTTATGTCGACGCTCTCGGAACACCGAGCGATTCGCTCTTCGCCGAGATTCAATACGTGGATGGTGCCATCGGGCAGATGGTTTCCGAGTTGAACAAACAAGGTTTGCTCGACTCGACTCTGATCATCGTTTCCGCAAAGCACGGACAGTCGCCGATCGATCCTGCCCGCGTCCTCCGCATTCCTGGGGATGTTCCGACCGACGAGCCGCCATCCCAGATTCTTTCTCCCGCGGGAGTTGGACCGGGGTTGCCAGTGGCACAGGCTGACGAAGATGACATCTCAATGCTCTGGTTGACGGATCAAAGCCAGACCGCGAGCGCAGTCGCAACTTTATCCTTGCCGGCAAACGAGAACCTCTTTGGCCAGGGAGAAATCTTTGCCGGACCATCCCTCACCCTACAGTTCAACGATCCACTCACTGATTCGCGGACTCCGGATATCATCATCGCTCCCAATGTGGGCGTGATTTATACCGGTGGAACAGGAAAAGTGGCCGAGCACGGCGGCTTCGCCTATGACGATCGCAACGTATTATTAATTGTCTCGAATCCGAAATACAAACCTTCCACCTTTGATGACCAAGTTGAAACTCGGCAAATTGCTCCCACCATCATCAAGGCTCTCGGGCTTGATCCCAGCCTGCTGAGCGCGGTTAAGTCCGAGCACACGGAAACTTTGCCCGGCTTACCCTTCACCCAGAAGTAAGATCGGACAAACTGAAGCCGGTGCCCCATCCTAACGTCGCGCCTTTTGCGACGTTAGGGTGGGATTCCACAGGCCTAGCCCGCTCACGTTTTCCGATTTGCGCCGATCTTGGGAAGGTTACGGGTTAAGGTTGACTATTTCGCGCTCAATTGGTCGTGATCGTAATACTCATACGCTGACATCGGCTTACTCCCGCCTTTCTTCCAGATCCGGCTGTCCGCAGGAAGCTTCCCCAGGACTTTCGCCATCTCTCGAACATGCATCGCAACCGATCCGCAACAAGATCCGATATAGTTGATGCCAATCTCCTTCGCTTGCTTCGCGTAATCCCCCATCTGCTTTCGGGTTAGCTGTAGCGGATCGAGTGCATACGGAAATTCGGCAAGGCTAGTGAAATCGGGTTTGTCAGAAGGTGTGTTATACGCCACCGGTTGGCAGGCGAGATATCCATCAACCGCTTTACGCATCACTTCCATTGGCCCAAGAATATGTTGAGGAGGGCGGAGGCAATTCATCCCAACAATATCCGCTCCCGCGTCAAATAGCCTCTTCGCGGCCGCGGCTGCGTCCATTCCCTCGGCCGTCTCATCCTTATTTTCAAAGCAGATTGTGACCATAACTGGCAGTCCTGTTTTCTTAGCTCGTTCCACGCACAACAGTGCTTCTCCGAGCCATGAGAAAGTCTCTCCGATTATGAAATCAACTCCCTCGTCGCATTGCACCTTAAGCTGCTCGTCGAAAGTCTGACGAACACGATCGGAGGAGGCAGCGCTGTTCGGCTCATACATCCAAGTTAGACTTAAGTTGCCCGCCACGAGACATTGATCTCCCGCCACTTCCTTGGCTACCCTCACTGCATTGCGGTTGATATCCTCCACCCGGTCTTCCAACCCCACCGTCGCCAACTTATCCCGGCTTGCATAAAATGTAAGTGCCTGGAGCACCTCGGCACCCGCCTCGCGAAATTCAATGTGTAACTCACGCAGTGCATCTGGATACACAATCGCAACCTCCGGCGTGAACGGTCCGGGCCGAACCCATCCTCGCTTCTCTAACTCAAGCAAGTATCCACCGTCACCCAGCACCGGACCATTCTTCAATCGTTCCAGTATTCCTGACTTTGTCATATGACCTCCTCTTCTAAAATCTGGGAGGGCGATTCTCCCTCCGGATGCGATTAGGGCTGTCGTTGCCCCGCGTCGGTCTCACGCTACCCACTCCTTAAACTTACTTCGCTTTAGGTCGCGCAAAACTTGCTGAGCGCAGTTATGGCCGGGCGCTCCAGTCACACCTCCGCCCGGATGCGCGCCGGCGCCGCAGAGGTACAAACCCCTCATCGGCGTCCGATATTGCGACCATCCGGCAACGGGCCGGTTCAAAAATAACTGCTCCAGATTCAGATCGCCGTGGAAAATATTTCCTTCGGTTAACCCATAAGTCCGCTCCAGATCGAGCGGAGTTAAGACCTGTCGAGCCACGATCGCTCCGGGAACATTTGGCGCATATTCCGCGACCTTCTTGACCACCCGGTCGCCTAACAACTCCCGATTCTCGTCCCACGCTCCATGACGCAGTCTGTATGGTACGTATTGCACGAAGCACGTCATTACGTGCCTATTCGCTGGCGCTAACGAACCGTCGGCATTCGATGCGATGACACAATCAACCCAGAGCTGCTCGGGAATGTCTCCAAATTTTGCGATATCGTAGCAACGCTCAGCAAATTCCAGCGACGGAACCAGCGTATAAAGCGATCGTTGTTGTCGGTCGTAGTTCGCAGGCGTTCCCGCAAAGTGTGGCTCTTCTGCCAATACCATATTTACCTTGGCGCAGGGCCCGTCCATTTTTATGCCCCGAACCGCTTGCACGAAATCACTCGGAAGATCCCGCTCGGGTACCAGCCCAAGAAATGTACGCTTGGGGTCGGCATTGGACAGCACGACACGAGCCCTGATTTCAGTTCCATCCTCCAGAATCACGCCTCGGATGCGTTCGTTGCGCGAGTCGATCTGTTGCACCGCCGCGGTGGTACGAATTTCCGCACCGAACCCTCTTGCTGCTCCAGCCATGGCCTTCGTAATGGACCCCATCCCCCCCATCACGTGTCCGTAAAAGCCTTGCTGGTCAGCGTTCCCGCCGCTTAGTAAGTGGAATAGCAGACCTAACGCTGTCCCCGGTTGATATGGTCCTCCGTGTTTACCATAAACATTATTCGCCAAGAACAGCGTCTTAATCTTCTCCGATTCGTAGCTGCGATCCAGAAAGTCACCGAGGCTTCCCGTCAGAAATGAGACTAACTGCGAAATCTCCATCGACGAAATTCCACGAAATCGTTTGGCCGTGCGAAATAAGTCTGACCAACCGTCGAACGATTGTGTTCCCGGCTGCGGCGGCGGTTCGAGAAAAAAAGGTTGCAGGTAGCGCGCCAATTTCTTCAACTGGTCATCGACGCGAACAAAAGTGGCGGCGTCCTTCGCAGAAATCCTGCGCAACTCTTCCACTACCCGATCGCGGTTCGCCCACCAGGAAACCAAGTGGCCGTCAGGGAACGGCACCTGCAGGGCAGGGTCGCAGGGCACCATCCGCAATCCGTGCTCGGCTAATTTCAGATCACGGATCACCTCCGGACGGAGCATACTTGCAATGTATGAAGTCGTGGACGCGTGGCAGCCCGTCGCAATCTCCTCTGTCACGCAACACCCACCCACGATGTCGCGCCGCTCGACAACCAGTACCGAATGTCCCGCCCGCGCCAAATAGGCCGCAGCGGTCAGCCCGTTGTGACCGGCCCCGATCACTACTGCGTCGTAGCGCGAATTGTTCCCCTCAGCCACTCGATTGACCGTTGGTCAAAGCCATAAAACACTTCGGTGGATCAAACTACCCAAACCCCTTAAAAAAAGCCATTGAAAAATAGTTTGCGGATACGATATCTTCCGTTGACCGGCGGTCAAAAAAACGCCGGGCGAACCCAGGGGAGGAGTTGGACCATGGAAGGAATCGCAAGTAGTCTGGCGAAGCCGACGCAGATGAGGCGCGACGGAAAGCCGCGTCCGCGCTCAGAGGCGAAGCGCGGTCGAATTGTGGAGGTGGCGATCCGGCACTTTGCCGAGCGTGGTTACAGCGCGGCGCGCGTCGAAGACATTGCAGCGCAGCTAGGAATCGCTAAGGGATCCGTATTTCAGCACTTCAAAAGTAAGGATGGGTTGTTCTTCGAAGCTTATAAGAAGGCGGTACAGTCGTTTCCAAAGTACATGCACGCTCCATCGTCAGCACAGGAAAAGGGCTTTTTCGAAGTACTGCGTTATTGGCTCGGCCGCACAGAAAACATGGTGCGCGATAACTGGTCCTCGTACCGCATCTATCTGGTTGGAAACTACGGCACTGATCTAGCTCTCCGGCGCGAGATCAATCGATTTCTGGTGGCGGAAGACCCTTATGGATGGCGGGAGTTCGTCGCTTTTGGAGTTAAACGAGGGGAGTTACGAACCGACTTAGACGTGGATATGATAGGTTCGATTCTCGAATGGACGATGGACCGCTTTCAGGATGCCCTCCTCACAGAAGAGTTAGATCCAGGTTTGTTTCGTAAAGCCGGACCGGTACCGGAAGAAAAGGAAGCGCGAATTGTACAGTTCGTCGATCTTTTGCGACGGGCCATTGGATCAGACAAGATACAACCGGCGGGGAAGAAAGCATGAAAAGCCGAATGACGGTGGAACAGATTCTGGCGAGTTATGATGAGCGCGCACCGCTGTCGGAAGCCTCGACCATTCCGGCGCAATGGTATGTCGATGCACGAATCGCTGAATTGGAGCGAGAGGCCGTGTTCTCGCACACCTGGCAAGTTATCGGGCGAGTAGATCAGGTGGAGAACCCTGGTCAATTTGTCACCGGCACAGTCGCCGGAGAGCCTCTAGTTGCAGTGCGCGGAAATGATGGTATTCTCCGCGCCTTCTACAATGTCTGCCGGCATCACGCGGCCGCCGTCGTCATGGAACCCTGCGGCCAAGCGTCAATTTTGCACTGTCCCTATCACGGATGGAACTACGGGCTCGATGGCACTCTCAAGGGTATGCCCGAGTTTGACGGCGTGAAAAACTTCGAGCGCAAAAATAACGGATTGGTCCCGGTTAAAGTTGAGACATGGGAACAGTTCGTATTCGTGAACCTTGATTCGGAGGCTGCTCCGCTGAGAGACTTCCTCGGAGGTCTGGTGAAGCGAGTAGCTCCTCTCGAGTTAGGAAAACTGCGGTATTTCACGAGCCAGACCTACGATATTCACTGTAACTGGAAGGTCTTTGTTGATAACTATCTGGACGGAGGTTATCACGTCCCTCACCTGCACAAAGGTCTGAGCTCCGTTCTGGATTACAAGCAGTACACGATCGAGAACGAGGACCGTTATTGCTTACAGTCAAGTCCCATGGTCACTTCGGACGAAGATGCTGCCACCGGCACCACTCGCCGCGGGGATCGTGCCTGGTATTTTTGGTTGCACCCCAACTTCATGTTCAACTGCTACCAGGGATATCTGGATACGAATTTGGTTATTCCGGTTGATCAGGATCACTGCCGCGTTGTTTTCGATTTCTACTTCAGTGATATCGGTGAATCGGCTCGCGCTTATAACGAGGCCAGCGTAGCGGTGGGAAATCGGGTGCAAGATGAAGATCTGGGTATTTGCGAGGCTGTCCAGCGGGGCCTCAAATCAAGAGCCTATGGAGCGGGCCGGCTGTCGGCGCGACGGGAAGCGGGCGAACAGCTCTTTCACCAATTGCTGGCCGCAGACTTAAAGAGCGGCATGGGACTGGCTCCAACATGAAATCCAGTTAGGCGTCCACTTACTGATGGTCTCTCGGAATAGTCGCCTGCCACTCCTTGCGCCTGATTTGCTCTCCATCTTTAAACAGCTGGCGAGTGTATTTGTAATAGAAATTCTGAGCATCGCTGCTCAGCGTTAGAAGGCCTTTCCAACGTAAAGTGTATGACTTCAATTGCATGATGATGTCGCTATCCCCCTCCACAGAGCTGATGTCCGGATGGTTGTCATCCGCCAGGTAAGTAATGGCTTCCAAATCGTTTTCCTTTCCCCACGGATAGGTCTCCTCTGACTTACCGCTCCACGTCACCTTTGTCTTCGCGTTGACTTCGTCCCGTTCGGTTTTCCAATCGCCAGGCCATGGAAAGCCTTCTCCCTTAATATCGGTGCGTTCTTCTGAGGGTTCGGGCGTCGCAAACTGAGGAGCTGCATACATCGAGGGCGGAACTAGCGGCAGTACAACCCGCGATCCGGTCGGTCCCCCTAACTGTAGTGAGGTCGTCATTGCGTAGGGCGTCGGCCACACCATTGGCCAGAGTCCGTTTGAAACCGATAGGCGGATGCGATGGCCTTTCGGAAACGTCCATGTGGCCAAGTGCATTGCGATATCTAGCGCGTAGGTCTGGTTCGGAACCAACTCCTTCGGGTCGCTTGGGCTATCCTTTTGCGCCCCATTCAATCCCGCCCCTGTAACTTGAGTTACAGTTCCATCCGGAGCGACGTCCGAGAGACGAGCAAACCAGTCCGCTTGCGAAGCGGAGGAACTCGCCTGCAGCAACGCATGTGGACGCCCGAGTATGGCCAAGTCCATCGTGAGTGGAGCCGAATCATAAGTCAGACTGAAAGCATCCGCTGGCCGTTGATCGGCTAAGAGTTCACCCCACCAGAACCCGGCTTCCACGCCGATGCTGGGAACGTAGCGAAGTTCGTGCACCGCGGGTTTAGCCGGCTCCGTCGACAGAGCGTGAGCGTCGTATAGATAGAGAGTACTATTTGATACATTTCTTGGAGGCCAACCATTTTCGGCACGCCACTTCCCGGGCACATTCTTCAGCAGCGGATCGGGCGGGTGCCAATCCTGCATGTAGATCGCGAGCGGTGGCCCGTCCATAATTCCGGTGTTTCGGTTTTTCAGCCAGTAATCCCACCACCTTAGCGCCTGATCTCTCCACTCAATCTGCGGTCCGGGTTCAGCCTCGTTAGGGAAGGTGTGATTCCACGGTCCGATAATCGCCTTTACCGGCGCTTTCACCTGTTCCAACATTCGCGGAATCGAATCGCGGTACCCATCCAGCAGGCCGCCAATCAAGAAGCATGGGACTTTGATTTCAATGAGTGGACGCTCCGGTGCGCGCCAGAAATCCCCATCCCTTTGATGTTTGAAGTATTCCAGCGACCATGGTTCAGAATCGAATCGCGGCCCAAGAACCTTCTCGTCCAGGCTATAGTCAGGGGCTCCAGTCATGGCGGGAGCGAGATCCATGTTCAGTTCGAATTCATCGAAATGCATCAGTCCATCGATGTAATGAATGTCATCATGAAAAAGTTGTTCGGTAGCATCCACCGCGATAATGGCTTTGAGCGCCGGCGGATGGCGCATCGCCATCTGAATCGAATTGAAGCCTCCCCAAGAAATGCCAAACATTCCCACTTTGCCGGCTGACCAGGGCTGCGATGCTAGCCATGCGATGACCTGTTCGCCATCGAGTTGCTCTTGTTCAGAGTATTCGCGATCTGTCGGCTTGCCTTCGCTTGTTCCAAATCCTCTTATATCTACTCTTACGCTGACATATCCGTGCTCGGCGAACCATGCATGCACGGGATAATCGCGGGCGGCGGTCGCATCGTCTTTCCGGTAAGGGAGGTATTCAAGCAGCGCCGGGAATTTTTCCCCGCGCTTCAATTCGTCAGGCATGTAGAGCGTGGCAGAAAGCCGCACTCCGTCCGACATCGGAATCCACTGCTGGACCATGTGCACCGTCCGCAGGCTGGTCGACGTCTTTGGAGAAGCAGCAGCACTGACAGACAATGCCACAAGGCCGAGACAGAGCGGCAGAATGCTTAGACTGAAGTTGCCAGCAACAATTGTGGAGCCCGTCCTTCTACCCATGTCCGAGTTCGTTCCTCCCAACTCCAGTTTGCGAAGGCCTAAAAACATTGTGCCGCACATCATAGCAGCGACTCGGTTGCACCGCTATCGAGTCAGAACAACGCCACAAGTCTCTTTCAGATGCGGCAAGTCGACAGCTTCGCCTCCTTGACACGCAACGCACTATCTTCTTATCGTTGCTATCCGATATCGTTGCCAATGAATATTGCTAAATAACTATGAATATTATTAAGGCGACAAAGAAGTATGAGGAATGGCTTGCCTCTCACGTTCGCATCGTGAAGCCCGATCTGGAGTACAAACATGCGCAAATGGCCGCCGCGATCTTCCCATTTTTTCGCGCCACCTTCTACCGTTGGTTGCAACTCTGGCCCGAAGGCTGCGCTGATCTTGATCGTGTTCCTCACATTCTGTCTGTCGGCGATCTCCACGTGGAGAACTTTGGTACCTGGCGGGATACCGATGGCCGCCTGGTGTGGGGGATCAACGACTTCGACGAAGCCTGTCTTTTTCCCTACACGATGGATCTCGTGCGCTTGGCCACCAGCGCGCTCTTGGCGGCCCGCGAAGAGCGCCTGGCCATGAAGGCGAAGGACTCGTCGGCTGCCATCCTCGAGGGATACGAACAGGGCATGCAAGACGGCGGCCGCCCCTTCGTCTTGGAGGAAGAGCATACATGGTTACGAGCCATCGCCGAAAGCAAACTGCGCGATCCCGTTCTCTTCTGGCAAAAAATGGATCGCCTCCCTACCCTTCGCGCGGAAATCCCCGAGAGTGCTCGCGAGGCTCTCGAACATCTTTTGCCCCAGCCAGGGATTCGTTATCGATTGGCGCGCCGCCGAGCTGGCTTAGGGAGTCTCGGTCGTGTCCGCCTTGTAGCCATCACCGACTGGAAAGGTGGCCGCGTCGCCAGGGAGACGAAAGCTTTAACCGCATCGGCCTTACAGTGGCTCGATCCGACTCACGCGCCTTCCGAGATTTTGTATGCCGCCATTCTCAAGCGAGCCGTCCGCTGTCCGGATCCTTACGTTCAACTTCGTGGACACTGGCTCGTCCGGCGTCTGTCTCCGCATTGTTCTCGCATCGAACTCGAAGCTCTCGGAAGCAGTCGCGGAGAATGTCGCCTGCTCGAAGCCATGGGTAGAGAAACGGCGAACGTGCACGTCGGAACGGAAGAAAAGCGCCGCGCCATCCTGAAAGATCTACGCCGACGGAAACCGAACTGGCTGCTGGCCGCCGCGCAGTCGATGTCCCGTGCGGTCGAGAAGGATTGGAGAGTTTGGAAGGAGCGCCGGCAGAGCTAGCCACTCTGCCGACGCCTTATTGGAGGGAGAATTGATATGCAGAATCGCGTTTGTCGAAGAGGCGGAACTCGAGGGCTTGCGGTTTATTTTCGGCTCCGATAGTGAGGATCGCGTCGAGGATACATTCTAGGGATTCCGCGGAGCCCGACCATACTCGCGAAAAAGACTCGCGGTGCACGGCCAGTTCTCCGAGTAGCCGGCCAACCGCCAGAGGCCCTAAGTCAATATCGGCGAGTGTCGGGTCGCTGCCGATCGGCATCGGAAGTTTCTCGGTCGGGGGCAACCCCAAGCTCGCTTGCGTGAGCCAGTGAGCGATTAGCGTTTTAAGGTGAGATCGGCAGCACGCCGCCTTCACATCTCCCTGCGCCGCCAGCGCCGAGTGCCAGGTCAGAATCTTGAGCCGGTCCAGCCAGCGGTTTTCGACCACAAGAAACCATCCGCTGTGTCGTATGGTATCCATCCCACACACCGAGCATGGCAAGCGCTTCCCGATTGGAGAGTTCATAGTTGCCCCTCTTCGACTGGTTGTTACGCGTTCGCGGCTGCAGCACGCGTCGGGAGACTTCGATTCCCACCGTTGCTGAGGGGGACCGTCAGCATTCCAAGGTTTGGATCTAAACGTAACGTGAAGTGGGCCGCGCAGGTCTCGCAGAGCCAAAAATGTTCGCGTCTGCGAATCTTCCTCCGGTTGCCATCAAAGGCGGTCTTCAGGTCCGAAGGGCACGTTTCTGCCAGGAACAATTTTCCTTCTCGCAACGACAGGAACGGCACTGTGCATGTGGGGTTGGCGCATTTCTGCAGCATGAACTTCGAGTCCAGTCTTTCTCGTCTGTTGGCCAGAGAGATTTCTTACTCGTTGCACTCGATAGGCCAAAGCCGCCGGTGCTGAATTAATCGAGGTTTCTGGTTAAGTTATAAGAGGTTGCAGCGAGAGGATGCCTGGAAAAATTGGCCAAATTGCCGCTGCCGGACGATTCGCAGTCGACCTTGACGAATGTCCGTCGTTATTCCGAACATCTTCAATGTGATAAAGGTCACACCGAAGATGTGATCAAAAAGTTATCGCGTCCTAATCCAGATGCCCGCTAAACTCGATCAGCAAGGTCGTCTCCATCAGAGCGTGGAGACCGAATTCCATCCACTTTGCCGATCCACCCAGGTTGCTCCACTACCCCTTTAGTGCACAATCAACGCCGAAGCCGCCACCAGGATCCCGGCGGCCGCCATCACTAATCCCAGATGCCAATAAATTCGGCGGCCGGAAAGCAGCGTGATCGAGGTCACCACTAAAGCAATCTCCAAGAATACTTCCCCGAGATCGAACCTATCGGCTTTGCGTCGCGTCAGATCCGTATCTTTTTCGGTCTCGTGCGCCTTGGCCTCAAGCTCCTTCTGCTCATCTTTATAGCGGTCCGCCTCGCCCCGATATTTCTCTGCCAGCTTGGCTGGTCCCTCGGCGTCTTTGGAGTTCACCACAGTCGTCAGATCCGCGAACATCTCGTCATTGTGGCGGCGGATATTCTTGGCTTGATAATAAGCCCACTCGTCGGTGACCTTATTCTGCAGGATGATTTCTTCCGTATGCGTGCGATGACCAAGAAGCGAGACCGTCGCCACCAGTACCGCCAGCACTGCCATGGTCAGCGTCACCGGCGCTAGATCCGGATGTTCGCGTGCATGCTCCGCGTGTTCGTGCAACTCATTCAGTTCTTCCGACATGCTAGAGGCTCCTCTAAACCTGAGTGTGCTTCGTTACTATTCTCCCATCACCTTAATAATCACACGCTTGTCCCGCTGCCCATCGAATTCCGCATAAAAAATTTGCTGCCACGGACCAAAGTCCAGCCGTCCATTCGTCACCGGAACAATCACCTCGTGATGGATGATCAGCGACTTCAGATGTGAATCCCCGTTGTCCTCGCCCGTCTGGTGGTGCTTATAGTCCGCGCGAAACGGAGCCAGTGTCTCCAGCCACCGGTCAATATCTTCAATCAGGCCGCTCTCGTTGTCATTGACATACACTCCAGCCGTAATGTGCATCGCCGAAACCAGAATCATCCCATCCTTAATTCCAGACTTTTTCAGCGCACTCTCAACCTGCGGCGTCAGGTGGACATAAGCCCTCTTGGTTTTCGTGTGCAGCGTCAGGTATTCGGTGTGGAATTTCATGCTTCTATGTAAACACACAATCCGGGGTGGCCCACCCCATCGCGAAGCGAAGGGCGGGAATATTCGAGGCAAGTGTTTTCCGGATATGCGTCGTGTTGGGCACTCCAAAGACTCCTAAAGCAGGCGTCAGCCGAACCCACATTTATCGCATCGACTCTTCAATTTCTGAGATCCAGTCCGGCCGCTTTAACACTTCACGCGGCTTCGGACCGTCGGCGGCGCCCACGATACCATCGCGCTCCATCAGGTCGATCAAGTGCGCGGCGCGTCCATAGCCAATTCGCAAGCGCCGCTGGAGCAGGGAAGTGGAAGCCTTGCCAAACTCGATTACCAACCGCACCGCATCGTTGAACAGAGGATCATTATCGTCCGCCGAAACCCCGCCCGTCTCCTCGCCATCCGCGGACCCTCCCCCCTCTTCTTTCGGAGTCTCCAGGAATTTCTCCTGATATTGCGCTTGTCCCTGTGCCTTCCAGAACTCCACAACCGCCGCAATCTCTTTCTCTGTAACATACGGGGCGTGCAGCCGGTGCACCCGCGCCGATCCAGACGGCAGGTAAAGCATATCCCCCTTGCCGAGCAGCGATTCCGCTCCGTTCGCGTCGAGAATCGTTCGCGAGTCCACTTTGGTCGCGACTCGAAACGACACCCGCGCCGGGAAGTTCGCCTTAATCAATCCCGTAATGACATCCACCGAAGGCCGTTGCGTCGCCAGCACCAGATGAATTCCCACCGCTCGCGCCATTTGCGCCAGCCGCGTAATCGACTCCTCTACGTTATTGCCATCCAGCATCATCAAATCAGCCAATTCGTCGATAATGATTACAATCTTCGGGATCGGCCCGTCCTCTGGATTCGCCTGCTCGCTGAACAGGCTGGGCGTATCGTCAAACAAGCGGTTGTAACTGTCGATATTGCGAACGCCCTTCGCGGCCAGCAGTTTCAGTCGCCGCTCCATCTCGCGCACCGCATTGCGCAGCGCATTCGCCGCCAGCTTCGGCTCCGTGATGATCGGCGTGTAGAGATGCGGCACGCCTTCGTAGTTTCCTAACTCCAACCGCTTCGGATCGACCAGCACCAGCCGCACTTCCTCCGGAGTCGACTTGTACAGGATCGACATGATCATCGAATTAACCGCCACGCTCTTACCCGTGCCCGTTGACCCTGCGATCAGCAGGTGTGGCATGGATGCCAAATCGGCGGCAGCGATGCGGCCATTGATATCTTTGCCCATCGCTATCGTCAATTTCGATTTCGATCCCAGAAACTCCTGCGACTCGATGTTCTCGCGCAACCATATAATCTCGCGCTCGCGATTCGGAACCTGAATTCCTACCGTGCTTTTGCCCGGCATGCGCTCGACCAGGATGCTTTCGGCCCGTAACGCTAAACAAAGATCGTCGGTCAGGCCGATGATCCGGCTGTACTTGATCCCAGCCTCCGGCTTGAATTCAAAGGTCGTCACCACCGGTCCCGGGTTGATCTGCGTGACCTGCCCGTGGACTTCAAACTCCGCATACTTCGCCGTCAAAACTTGCGCAACGATCTTCAACTCTTCTTCATGGACCGCTTGTTGCTCATCGGGACGATGCAACAAACTGGAGGGTGGCAGCTTGTAGCTGCCAGCGATCTTCGGCAGAGTCGTCTTCGGCTTTCGCTCCGAGTCGGCTCGATCCGTGACTTCGACCTCCATTCCCGGCGTCCCGCTTGTGCCAGGTGGCGGCGCGTCGGAACCACCTTCGTTCTGCTCAGCACTTTGCTCGGCCAGCATTCGTTCAATTCCGTTGCGCGGAGCCGCCGCAGCCGATTGCACTCCCGGAATCTCCCGCGCCGAATTCGTTGATTCCTGGCGCGCAATATCCGAACGCGGCGCTTCGGCCCGACCTGCCGCTGGACGGGCCGGAAACAGTTGCGTCGTGACGACAGGCTTTTCCGCTCGCCGCTTCTCTAGTTCTTTCTGTTGACGCTGCCGCTCGCGCTCAATTTGCCAGTCTTTGAAACGCTCCTTCAGAGCGACTACGAACGCAAATCGTGTCGGCATCCAAAGTTCGATCGCAGAAAATGAAAATGCCGTTGTCAGATAGAGCGCAACCGCCAAAACTGTCGTGCAAACAATGTAGGCTCCGGCAACATTCAGATACCGGATCAGTACGTCGCCAACGATTCGTCCCACCAGACCTTCAATCGGAATCGAGCCCATCCAGCGCACGTGCCCTGGCAAAATCGCCAGCAGCGCGGGTACAAACATGAGCAGCCAGACGCTGCCTAAAGTTTTTGCCACCGGAGTCTGCACCGTCCGCGATCGGAACCAGCGCGCTCCCAGCAAGGCCATGAAAACCGGCAGCAGGAACGATCCCACTCCCCAAAATTGCAGGGTGATGTCGGAGAGGTAAGCTCCGAGAATGCCGACCCAGTTTCGCGCCGCGTGCGATCCCGTGAGGATCGATGCGCTGTTGAGCGACGGATCGAGCGGCGAATAAGAAGCGAGCGCGAGGAAAAGGAGAAGCGCGGAGACGCACAACAGGAACCCGACGAGCTCGTTCAGACGCCGGTTCTTGGTGGGCGAAAAAATCTTCGAGAAAAATGTCATGTGGCAAGCGACGGCGTCGCCAGGGCGAGATTCCCCCTACAGCGTCGTTACATGGCCAGAGCCTGATAATTATGACAAGAAGCCGCCAATCGCACAATGCGGGAAAAAGTACAGGGTGGCGACTTGGGTTCCCACCAGGACTTCACTTATAGGACACTAGCGCAGTTCTTGAATCACGGCGATCCACTGGCCGTTTACAGATTTGCTGTAGACGATGGTTCCGCCCAACTGGTGAGCGATGTCTTCGGGGGAGAGGTCGCGATGGTAGCCGAAGAATTTTTCTTTGATCTGCTGCCAGGCTTGCCAGTTTCCGAAGAGGGGATGATCGGGCTGATATTTGGTAGAGAAGACCAACGCGACGTCGAAGTGGCCGCGGACCTTGGCGGCGAGGTCGATCTGAGGAGAAGAGAAATCCTCGACACGGATTACATGGAAAGGGCGACTGACGTAGCTCAGCCAGGGACGCGTGAGTTCGTCGGAGGCTGGCCACGCGGTGAGGATGCGGGCGTTCGGATATTGCAGTGCCAGAAAGCGGCTGGCCTCGGCATGCATCACGATGTAATCGCGATAGGCGAGATTATCCTCCAGAGAAAATCCATAGGGCGGGTTAGTGAAGAGGCCAGCGACGAAGGCGATCGCAACGGCCGCGACGATGAGCCCCCAGTAGGGGGCGCGTCGCCACAAGGTCGAGACCAAAGCTAAGACCAATAATGGGACGACCGGAAGCATGTAACGGGCGAGGACCGCGCCTCCGACAGCGGACATAAAGATGAGATAGGCAATGGTTACGCAGGCGAGAGCGGCCTGCATCCAGAACGGGATCCGGGGACGAGGCGCCCCCTGATCACTTCGTGCGGGGCGCAACATGGCGAGCAACCCCGCAAGCGTGAGGAGATATAGAGCGAAGTATCCGAACAGTTGCCAGAGACGCATCGCGAAAGCGAAAGGAATCCGGAGGGGATTGAGCGTTGCGGCAACGTTGTAGCGAAAGAATTCGGGATTGCCCAGAACGAAGCCCATCTTCCAATAGTGATAAGCGAACCAGCCGGCCAGCGGCACGACTGGGAGCAGAAAGTGGAACCATCGCATTTTTCTCGCGGCCGGTGGAAGAATCTCTTTCCACTTTGTGGTTTGCCAGCGCGGGCGCATCACGGTTGCGAGAACTTCCCATCCGCAAAGGGCTAGCGGCGCGACGAGGGCGGTTTCTTTTGCGAGCAGCGCGAGCGAAAACCAGAGCACGAGAGAAACGGAACGGTCTTCCAGGTAGGCGGCCAGGGCCCAGAAGGTGAATCCCGCAGTGGGCAAGTCGACCTGAGCTAAAGAGCTTTGCGTGAAGTAGACAGGATAGAGCGCGACCAGCGCCACCGTTGCCGCTGCTACCGATGGATTCGCGGCGACACGCGCCAGGCGAAACAGGCCGAGCAGGGAAAATGCGCTGAGCGCTACGATGGCGGTGCGGGTGACCAGTGTGGAATATCCAAAGACCCGCCAGGCGACCGCCAGCCAAGCCATGACTAAGGGAGGATGGGCGTTCGAGGGAGTCGAGTGCGGAATGAGCGAGCCGGTCAGGAAAAGGTCGCGAGCGGCAGGAATGTAGTAGCCCGCCTCATCCCAAAAATAAGGAAGACGCAAGAGTGGGGCATGCAGGGCCATGAGCCCGGCGAAGAACACGGCATAAAGAAGAAATTGCAGCGGCCATCCGGACGGCGCCGGCGAAGGGTTCGCTTTGAGGTTTGACCGCGGCTTGCGCGCGGAAGTGATTGAGGGCATTAGTGGACGGGTCCACCAGGAGCGCGAGGATCGAGTTTGATTTCTCCAAAAGCGGCCTCGTAATTCGAGACATTCTGCTGGAGCAGGGCCATGAGCGCCTTCGCTTGTTGCGGGCTGAGGTAGATGCCCTGGAAATTGCGGAGTTCAACCTGGGTTTCAGAGCTTTGCTGCATGGTGCCGAAGACAAGGAAGAAGTCCCATACATTCACGCGGATCTGCACGCTATTGGAGTAGGTCTCCCGGTAATCGGGAGTTTGGACAAACTTTACATTCGGTTGGTTGGTCGTGTTCATGTCTCGCAGTGTACCCCGTGGGCGGAGTTGGGGGCAAAGCCTTGGACGTCGACTGTGAAAAGGGGCGATCCCAGAAGATTTTCGTCGTCGCAGCGCGAGTCTGTGGGATTCCCGGCTAATGGCGCAACAGAAGCCGGGTCTGGCGGGAAAATCAACAAGTTCAACCCGACAATTAACTCTCCTTTAACACTAGCGCAACATTGCAGCAACACAGAGGCTCTAGTGTCATGTGGAATCGATCCGATTCAATTTCTCATCGAGCTAGCAGGCAGACGAGAGCGCGAGGCTCTTTTGCAGACCATGGAATCTTTGGAGGCAGCAGTCAAGACGCGCCAACCGGGTCTGATCTACGTCGTAGAAGACGATCCCGACGTCTCCCAGTTGATCGAACACAACCTGCGCACGGCTGGGTACGACGTCTCGACTTTTTTCTCGGGAGCGCCGGTGGTGCCGCAAGCAGCGATGGCGCAACCAGCTCTATTTCTTCTCGACATCATGCTTCCGGGAATCAACGGCTTGGACCTGTGCCGCCAAATTCGACAGCATGAACGGTTGGCGAAGACACCCATCATTTTTCTTTCCGCGAGATCACAAGAGCCGGACCGGCTGCAGGCTTTCGACGCTGGAGGCGACGGTTACATCACGAAACCCTTCAGTCCGCGGGAGTTGATTGCGCGTGTGCGCAACGTTCTGCGAGTGCAACCGGAAGCTCCCAATCACGAAGTGATCCAATTGGGAGATTTGGAGATTGATATCGCCTCCATGACGGTCCGAGTGCAGGGGCGGAGTGTGTTGACGACGGTGCGGGAGTTTCGACTGCTGGAATATCTGGCGCGTCATCGCGGGCGAGTCTTCACACGCGATCAACTGCTTGACGCAGTATGGAAAGAAGGTTCGTTTGTAACCCCACGATCGATTGACGTATTTGTAAGGCGCCTGCGCGAGAAAATTGAAATTGATCCGCGGCATCCGCGCTATCTGAAGACTTTGCGCGGGATTGGATACCGTTTCGAAGCCGGGCGGTAGTGCAGGCCGCCCTTCTACACGCCTTAGCTCTTCCGCCTACAGAAAACTTCGGGTAACACAATTTACCTGCGGTAGCCCTCTTCCTGCTATCCTGAAAAGCCTTGATCTGCGGGTATACATCACGGTACACATCGGCAGGTGCAAAATGAAAATACCTGACTGCGGCGGAACGCTGACCCAGCGTTATCACGCCCCTTCCGATGATGTGGATCAACCGGTAGATCTGCCAGCGGCCGCGAGATACGAGGAAATTGTAAGGGCATTGCTGATCAATGTCGCGAATAGCGATCAGCGGCCGGAATGGTACACGGAAAGTTTCTTCCGGCGTTATGCGCAATAAGATATAAATAAATAGAATCAGTTACCTCGCCTCTCTAAGCTGTTAGAAGTCACAAAATCGGGTGTCCGCGCCTTGCCTGCAGCCGCGTTAACGGGGGTTGCGACAATGAGTTAAGACATGGTTCAGCCTCTTCAAGGGGCATTTGATTTGAAACGACTGCGGTGCCGCTAGAGCGACGCCCTGAACGAATCCGGGAGAGAACACTTGAGCGACTATCTTTTATCCGTGCTTCTGGGAATTGTGGAAGGAATTACTGAGTTTTTGCCAGTGAGTTCCACGGCGCACCTGCGGATCGCGGAACAACTGATGCACGTACCTCTGTCGAGTGGTTATTGGAAGATGTACTCGATCGTTATCCAATTGGGAGCGATTCTGGTTCTTCCCATTTATTTTCGTCATCACATCGCCAAACTGATTTCGACATGGCCGAAGGGCGAGAAGCGGGATTGCAACTATCTTACTCATCCGCTGAGTTTGGTCATCATTGCATTTGTGGTGACGGCCGTCCCCGCATTCTTGCTCACGAAAGTGATTGGCAAGAATCTAGAAAGTTTGTATGTGATGGGCGCGGCGCTGTTAATCGGCGGAATCGTGATGTGGGTAATTGACGCAATGAAAGCGCCGTGGGAGCAGGCCGGACCAGGGGCGCCGGGTTCGCCCATCCACACCTGGAAGATGGACGACATTCACGGCGGACAGGCCATTTGGATTGGCGCGTGCCAGATTCTTTCCGCGGTTTTTCCAGGAACATCACGCTCGATGTCGACGATCGCGGGCGGCCAGTTGATGGGAATGTCGAGAGCAGCGGCACTCGAATTCTCGTTCTTTCTGTCTATGCCGACGATGGCAGTGGCCACGGTCTACACTCTGTTGAAATCACTGCGGGGCAAGGAAGAAAATCCGATTGGCGTCGCAGAAATTACTTCTCACGAATGGGTGATTCTGGCAATCGGCTTTGTGGTTTCATTTATCGTCGCCTACGGAGCCGTCGCTTGGTTCATGGCCTGGGTAAGGAAGCGCGGTTTCGCTCCATTCGCTATGTACCGTATCGTGCTCGGGATCGCAGTGTTGGCTTGGGCGGCCGGGATATTTGGGCGTTAGTCACGTTGTTCCAGGTGACTATGAATGCGAAAACAATCACGTATCGACTTGGTGAAGAAATCCGAGGGAAGTTGACTCTTCGCCTCTTGCCAACCTTGTTACTGCTGTGGTTAGTTACTCCGGTTCCGCTCCAAGCGCAAACTATTTCTGGAACGATTCTCGATCCCTCGGGAGCAGTAGTTACTGGAGCGCGGATCATGATTACCGGCGCAAGTCTGGCGCAACCGATCGAGCTCACTTCCGACGGTCTCGGTAAATTTGTATCTCCAGAGTTGAAACCCGGAACCTATTCCTTACGCGTGGCGAGGGATGGGTTTGAGACGTTGACCAAGACGGTGGATTTGAAAGCGGCAGTGCAACTGCAGTTGACGCTCGCGATTGCTCAGCAGCAAGTGAGCGTGGATGTTGCCGGGAAAAATCTGGCATTCGCGAATTCCGACCCGCTTTACAGGCAGTTACGTGGGTTGGGAGTGGGTCAGACCTACCGTATCGAAAATTTCGCTTTGCCGTGCGACGTTGGGAGTTTTCAATTTCAGAAAGGGACGCTCACAGTTTTAGATCCGGTCAATGGAATCGAGACGGGCGCAATTTTTATTGGGGAGGGACATTTCAGCCTGAAGGCCGTCCTTCGACTGGACGCGAAGGAACTGGAACGGCGCACCGGAGCAGAGCAGGTTAACGAAGACTTTACGGACGTTGTGTTTCGATTCACCCGAGCAGCCTGGACGCAGTTCCTACCTGGACTGGGGGAGAAGATCGCAACGACGCCAGAGGCCGCCGTCCTTCTCAGCCACTGGAGGGACCGGATGCGAGAGCGACAAGAGCGTGCGCTCGGATTTACGCAATATCTGCTGCAGGGCGAGACCATGGACAACGTGGACGCGGACTTACTCGCCGCGTACTACAATCCGGCCCACCCGGAGTTTTTTAACGCATATATTCACGGCAAGAAGCGGAAGGATCTTCGTTTTTTCATTCGAACGCGGGTGGGAGCGTTGCCGCAGCTCGATTCGCCGGAAGAGGTCGCGCTCATTAACTATGATCCCGAAGGTATGGACGATGGGGTGTGGTATCTGGCTCATCTGAAATCGGAATATGTGAATCACACGGCGAACTCCGCCGAGGACCGCCGGCTGTTTGCCACGGTCAGATACAAAATCGAAACGGTGATTGCGAAGAACGATCACTTATACAGCACGGCGACGATCACATTCGAACCATTGGTCGCTGGGGAGAGAGTTCTTAAGTTTGGACTGCTGCCCAATTTGCGAGTGACGCGAGTGGCAGACGAACAGGGGCAGACGCTTTATTGGATACAGGAGAGTCGCAAGCAGGATGGATCGTTCTATGCAATCTTGCCCGGGGTTCCAGAGGCCGGCAGAGAGCACTCCATTACGGTTGAATATACCGGCGACAACGTTCTCGAGCAGGCGGGCGAAGGAAGCTTCTATGTCGCAGCTCGGACGGCTTGGTATCCCAATTTGAATGGCTTTGGAGAGCGTGCGCTCTACGACCTCACTTATAAGGTTCCTCATATCTACAAAGTCGTCAGTGTAGGAAAACTGGAGTCCGAATCAGTAGAGCAAGGTTTCGCAGTAAGTCACTGGGTTACCCCCGTTCCAGTAGCCGTGGCTGGATTTAATTATGGTGACTACAAGAAGACCGAGCTGGTCGATGAGAAAACCGGCTACAAACTCTCGGGCTATTATTTGACCGAATTACCCTATTCGCTGCAGCATGCGAAAGAAGGCGCTTTTTTGCAGTCGATGTCGCCCGGCGCGATGACAAAATATGCGCTGGAGCAAACTCGGGCGCAAATGCAGTTGTGCAGTTACTACTTCGGCCGGAGTCCGTACGAGGACATCTACATTACGGAGCAGCCCGATTTCAACTTTGGTCAATCCTGGCCGAATCTGGTGTATCTGCCGATCTCCGCGTATATGGATTCAACGCAGAGGTGGATGTTGTTCGGGCAGATCAACAGCAAGTTCACCGGCTTCGTGCAAGAGGTCACGCCACACGAGGTTGCACACCAATGGTGGGGGCATTCGGTGGGTTGGGCGTCTTATCACGATCAATGGCTGTCGGAAGGATTTGCGGAGTTTTCCGCAGCGCTTTTTTTGCAGCAGGCGGTAGGGAAAGATTGGCGGAAGGATTACGTCCAATTCTGGGAGCGACTGCGGCTTGAGATATTGGAGAAGAATAATTTCGGAGTCGCTCCGAATGATGCAGGACCGATCTGGATGGGGGAAAGGCTGACTTCTCCCCGGAGCGAACACGCATACCAGTATGTGGTTTACCCGAAAGGCGCCTATGTGCTGGAGATGCTGCGGTCGATGATGTACTCCAACGACGACCAGGACAAAGCGTTCATCGCCATGATGCACGATTTTGTGGAAAGTCATCATGATAAGCCGGCAACGACGGAGTCTTTCAAGGCGATTGCCGAAAAGCATATGACAAAAGAGATGGATCTGAACAGAAACGGGCGACTGGACTGGTTCTTTGGCGAGTGGGTTTATGGGACGCAAGTGCCGCGGTACCATTTCGAGTACCAGCTTTCTCCGGCGGAATCGGGCAAAGTTAAATTGCACATGATGTTGACGGGGAGCGAAGTCGACGAGCATTTCGGGATGTTGCTTCCCGTATTTGCGGATTTCGGGAAGGGTATGATTCCGATCGTGCAGTTTCCGATCGCCGGGAATACTACTCGAAGTCTTGATGTGCTTCTCCCGAGCCAGCCGAAGAAGGTGGCGTTGAATGCCTACAAAGAAATCCTGGAACGGTAACGAAGTGTCTCCCGCGCCCTTTCAAAGCAAGAGCAATATTCGATTTTCCCCGCAGCCTCTCTAGCCGAACCCGAAACGGCCCTTTGAAAATCGGAGCTGTGGCAGATTCCTCATCGTCAACACTTGATCGTCAACACTTCAACGAACTTCAGTTAAATCATGCCACCCGGACGGTCCTTCACGCCTCCATCACATGGCAAGAATGCGTCTTCACCACCACCCACACCTTCTTACCCGGACCCAGCTTCAGCCCATCCCGCGCCGCCAGCGTCAAATGCACTTCAAACTCGATCCCGCCGCAATCCACCATCGCCGACACGATGACATCCCGCTGCAACAACCGCCGGATTGTCCCCGGCAAAATATTCCGCGCGCTGAGCCCGTGCGGATCCTCCGTCGCCAGCAACAAGTCGCC
>Ga0302275_10000645_pt1 | contig 39039 bp, 38 predicted proteins | sample III_Bog_N2_2_FD_200229 | JGI IMG/M metagenome (GOLD analysis project Ga0302275, IMG submission 200229) | Peat permafrost microbial communities from Stordalen Mire near Abisko, Sweden - III_Bog_N2_2 | ecosystem: Environmental > Terrestrial > Soil > Wetlands > Peat | place: Sweden: Abisko... | reverse complement strand
ACACGTTCGAATGCGTGGTTGAAAAGACACGGCACGCAGGTTTGGAAACCTGCGATACGGCAGGCTGGGAAGCCTGCGCTACAATGGTTTGCCATGGTTTTGCCGGTTTCACTATGAAATATCCGGGCTAAGCCCCCTGCGCTTCGATCCAGGGATTGAAGCGTTTGAACCAGGTATTCCGCCCCGGCTCAGCACTGGATTTGCCTGCTGGGGAACGATCAAAAAACGATTGGACATCGGGGGTTGAAATTCTGGTTTGCGGAATCGTTACGGCTCAGGATGCGGGAGCGGCAACCTGAGCCCGCAGGTCCAGCGTTCGTTGCCGGATGGGCTTGGCCGGGTTGCCGGCAACGATGGTCCAGGGCGCCACATTTTTCATGGCGACGGCCCGGGCACCGATAATCGCCCCCTCGCCCACGGTCACGCCTGGCCCGATAAAGGCATCGGCACAAACCCAGGCTTGATTTTCAATGATGATCGGCGGTTTGAGCAGCGGCAAATCCGGCCGGGTGTAATCATGCGTGCCGGCGCAAAGTTGGGCGCGATGCGAGATGGTGACTTTTTCGCCGAGGGTGACGGGGCCGAGGTTGTAGATGAAGGTCTCCTCGCCCAGGGCGCACCAGTCACCCGCCGTCAAGTTCCAGGGAAAGTAAATCCACGTGGAGGGATAGGTGTTGACGTGCGCCCCGATTTTGGCCCCGAAACATCGCAAGATAAAACGCCGCCAGCCGAAACAGGGACGGGGGCTGAAGCGAAAGGCCAGCCGCCCGCCCGCCCACAAAGCCCGGCGGAACAATTCGCCCGGCGTATATTTTTTAGCGCGGCGGTTGGCGGCGATGTCCAAGGCAATGGTACTCATTTCTATTCAGTAGGCTAAGATTTGTGGGCCGTACGGGAGAACAACCTGCGCAGGGGCAGCAATTCTGCTGCATTGGTTTTCTTTTGGCTGCTCAGTTCTTCCAGGGTCATCAGCAGGGAGCGAGCGGCGTTGACGACGCCAAATCGATTGTAATAGCTGTGTTTGGCCGCCTGGATCATCGCCTGCTTTGCCTCGGCCGATAAATGCTCCCATTGCGCAAACAATTGCCGGACGCCTTCCGCGGTGTCCGCAGCCACCAACCCCGCTCCATCCGCCTTGATTTCCCGCCAGATATTGACTTGGTTCGAGATCAATACCGGGGTGGCGCACGCCAAGGCTTCGACGACGGCAATGCCAAAATTCTCCTGGTGGCTGGGGAGCACAAACGCACTGGCCCGGTACAAAGCCCCCCATTTGGCGTCGCCGGTCAGCATGCCCGGCCAAAACACGGCCGGTCGTGCGCCGGAATCCGGAGCGGGCGGACACAGTTTTCTCGCCAGTTGCTGCATCCGCTGGCCGTATTCCGTGTCCAAACCAGGACCGGCAACCACCAGCGCCGGAGTCGGGGCCGGACCGCTGTTTGCGGGGGGCACCCCAGCGCCGGCTGCGTTGCCATGCACCGCAGCATAGGCTTCAAGCAACAAGTCCACGCCTTTTTTTGAATCAATGCGCCCAAGAAAAATATAATAGGGTCGATCGTTCAACCCGGGGCAGCTTTGCTGGAAAGCCGCCGCCATGCGCGGGTTGAATTCCGGCGGTTGCGCCACGCCATAACCGACGTTGATCTGTTGTTGCGGGTGATAGGGACGAAAAGTGTCTTGGGCCAGTCGCAATTCTTCGGCGCAGGTAAATAGTATGCCCGCCGCCCGGTCGATGACATGCCGCTCGATGAGTTTCCAATAGACCCAGTTCCGAAAGGCTTTCCAGCGGCGTCCCGGCGCGCGTTGAAACCAGGGATCAAGCATGCCATGGGGAAACACGAAATAGGGCGGTCCGTTCGGCTGCAAGGCCAATTTCGAAAGCACATAACCCGGATACAGCCACAGACCATTAAGAATCACCACGTCAAAGCGGGGGAGATTCTCGACCAACCAGGGACGTAGAGCCGGGTGATAGCCCCACGCCCCGCGCCTTTGGCCCAAGGCATGGACGGTGATTTTTTCGCCGGCCAGATAGGCCGCGGCCGGGTCATCCAAGCAGACCACTTCCAAAGAATGCCCGCCTTCCAATGCCTGGGCGGCCAAGTTCCGCACTCCCTGGCACGGACCTCCGGCGCGTGGATTCATGCTGGCGATGACATGTAGATAATTCATGATTCAAATTTGAAAAAGGAGGACGAAACGAGAGTTGACCGCCGGGCCCGGGAAGGGCCAAGTTTAGATTTCAGCGGCCACGACTGACGGTTCTTGCGGCGCCGCTTTCCTGCTGCCGCCGCAGCGCAGACCCGGTCTGGCTTGGCGCTTGGAATGACAATCCCGATGGTGCCACGCCAGCTATTCCAGCCGGACGTTTGGCGGGGGTGACCACGGTTTGCCGACTCTCGGTCAGGACTCTTTGGTATATCTCCGCGTACGCGGTCAAGGCCATTTGGGTGTCGAATCGGGCAGCATTCAAGCGGCCGGCTGCCACCAGTCGCGCGCGGTTGGGAGCGTCGAGTCGGATCACTTGCTGCAGGAGGTCGGCCGAGGATTGGGCCCAGGCGACCTGCCCGGCGGCATCCGAAGGCTGCCGCGGAATCAGACGCACGGCCGGGCCGCCCACTTCGGTCATGGGCGCGATTCCGGTGGTGATCACAGGGCAACCGGCGGCCATCGCTTCCGCGATGGGCCAGCCAAAACCTTCCTCGAGGCTGGGAAAGAGCAAAGCCTGCGCCTGGGAATAGGCCGCATTGACTTGTTCGTTGTTGAACTCGGTCAGGAAATGAACCCGGCCTGGATGGGGCACGGTCGCCACCAGCCGGCGGAGTTCCGGCGTGGGTTCGGCCCCGATCAACCACAGCGCCGGAGGGTGGGGATGCCGGGTGGCATAGGCGCGGTAAATCGCAACCACGCCCGGCCGGTTTTTATACCACTGATTCCCGCCGATATGAACGATGAAGCCAGGTTCTGAAACCTTCCCCCCCGCCTGCTGGAGCAGGGCTTTTCCCACGTCTGGTTGCAGCGGGCGGAAAGGATGGTTCAATCCGTTATAAACCACCTCGGAAATCTTTGGGGGATGCGGCAGGAAACGGATCAAATCCTCGCGGGTTTTTTCGGAGACGGAAATGAAGGCCTGACCACGGGAAAAGCCATTCCGTATGAGTTGCTGATAGTGCCGGCCGGTCCACCCCGGGCGGTTTTCCGCAAACTCGCCCAGGGCGGATTTGAGCGCCAGAAAATCGTGACAATGGATGACATGCGGACGGTGGGCCAGATGGGGAACCCAGATGCCCAATGCCTGATCGGTCACCACAAACAAAGCGTCGGCTGGCTGTTGCGCCACCTGCCGGACCAGTTGCCGCGGATACAATAAATATTGATCCGCATAGGTGAGCCATTTACGCACGAAGCCAGAAGGGATGGGCAGCCGGGCCAGGCTGGACCGGGAGGTCCACACGGCAACGCCATGGCCGCGTTCCTGCATGCCGTGCTGGATCATGCCCGCAAAACGGGGCATGCTGGCGGAACCCAGGGAGGCCGGATGAGTCAACAAAATGAGTTTCATGGCTAACAAGCCGGCAACATCTCCTTGATTTGTCTGGCAATCTCTTTGGCGGAGGTGCCCACGGAATAGTTCTTCATGCGTTCCCGAGCCCAGGCAAACTGCCGCGGAAACACCGCCAACTCTTCCACGGCACGGGCCAGGGCCAAGGCATCCTCCACGGGAATGGTGCGGACCCGTTCCCATTCCCCAAACTCCCGGCTGCACCCGACGGCTTCGGAAACCACCACCCCGCAGCCCGCTTGCAGGGCCTCATTCACCACCAGCCCCCACGTTTCCCCCGCATAGCGTGAGGCCAAAACCATGATATCCGTGGCGGCATAGTAATTACGAATGGCCGACTGATTGATAAAACCAGCGAAAATGACGGCGACGCCCAATTGCTGCAGTTGGCGGGCGGACGCTTGCATTGCCGCCTCCATTTCGCCGGAACCGACATACAGCAAGGTCAGCTTGCGGTTTAGTGCTGGCTTTAGAAACGGAATCATTTGCATTAGCAGGTCGGGAGTTTTTTTAGGAATCAGTTTCCCGAAGAATCCAATCACGATGCGATCCGCGCCGATGCCGAGCTGATGCCGGCTGGTTTCCCGGATCCGGGAAAATTCCGCTTCCGATGAGTTTTCAAAATGGTCCACGGTGCAATAAGGCGCGCGGGCAAGCTGGCGGGGTTTGAAGCCATGCTGCAGGAGATGCTCACGGTTTAACGCGCCAATATAGAATGCTTTCTGCACTTGCGAATAGAGCAACCGGTAAACGATGGAGCGGATTGCCGCCTTGTCGCGGGAGCGTTGATTGGCCTGATCCTGGGTTTCCAGGCGGATCCAAACGGGGATTCGTCGCATGCGGGCCTGGAATAGGGCGGCAAAATCATAAGCATAAAGAAATTGGGTCTGCAAAATGGCTTTGGGGCGGTAGGTGTCGAAAATGCGGGCCAGCCCGCGCCCATGCAGGCTGCGAAAATCATCCAGCGCGTTGCCTCGTTCTTGATTCAGGAGCGTGTGCGGGTAGCCATCCAGCAAGGGCACATCCCAGGCGGCCGTCTTGCCAAAGCCGACCCCGCCGTCTTTCCGCATGGAGATGTCAGTCGCATAAAACACATGAAAGGAACCCGGCATCAGGCGCTCCAGTTCCTGATACACCGGTGCGCGGTATTGCACGGGATGACTGTCAAAGATGGCCAGCATGATAAATCATAAAACGGGTTGGGGGTGCCTTGCCAAAAGGTGCATCCGATCAAAGCCACTCAGGCAGGGAATGAATCCCACCGCCAGCCACCACCAGATGGCTTCCTGCGGTTGGAGCGCCAGGGTTCCCGTCAACCCGATGATGGCAATAAATCCCCAAGCGAAGCAGGCGGCGATCCGGAAGTCCATGCGGCGCAAGCGCAGCACCAGGGTCAAGGTGCGGAAAACAATCCAAAATCGAAAGCCATACCAGACCAGCACCAAGTACCAGCCCCCTTCAAAAAACGTCGTCGCTTGATCGGTTTCGGTCCAAAAGCCGCTGGCACGCCATTGCGCGGCATAAGCACTTAATTTATCAGAGCCATTACTCATGACGCCCAGACCGTATCCCAACAAGCTCGGGGGGGCATTCTCCCATCCGTCCGTCCAGCCCAGCAAGCCATGCTGGATGCGTTCTGCCAATTCGGCATTGTGCGAGGCCTCGCTCGTGCGGGAATTGTAGGCCGCAAAGAATTCGGGATAAACCGTCTGGATCAAGCCCAGCAGGGCAATTCCCACCCCCACCGGAATGAGGATTTTAAGCACCGCCTTGGGCCCGCCACAAACCGCCAGCAAAAGGCCGCTTGCGCACAAGATTCCCGCGCTGCCGACGACCGAAGTGCGGGAGCCGGTTACAAAGGTGCCGACCAGAAAGAGCCCGATGAAAACCAGCGCCTGGAGCTTTACCGTCCAGCCGCGAAGGGAATCGTTAAGGAAAAAATAGACCGGCAGGCAGTAGCACAGCGCATTGAGGTAGTAGCAATATTGGCCAACAAACGGAAAGGTGGACGAGACCCGCAGATAGCCCCCGGCCGAGAAATTGCTCAAATCGGTGCCGGCCACCGATAAATTGAGCCAATTGCTGGCTGGCAACCGGTTTTGCGCGACCGCCACCAGCGTGGTCACCACCACCGACCAAGCGATCAGCCGAAAGAGCGAGTATAATTGCTGGCGATGGTTGGGGAGATAGGCGATACCCATGGCGACCGCCACCGCGGGGAACAGAAGGTATTGTTTGGCTCCGAAAACCGCCAGAATCGGACTGTTGGTCGCCGTTAGCAAAATACAGGGCGCAAGCAATGCGGACCACACCCCCATCACGTTCAGCCAGTGTGCGGCCACGGGATTCCTTTTCTCCTTCAGGCAGATGAACAGGAGCCATAAGGTCAGGAAATCCTTGAAGAAGAAGATGGGCGTCCCCAGAAAACCGGGGGCCAATTTTCGGGCGATGCCTTCAAAAATGAGCGAAATAACCAACAAGCACAAACTGCGATGAATCCGCCGTTGCCCGGCCGTCATGGCTTGCGGCAAAGTGGCTGCTCCATTTCTTTGCGGCGGCTGGCTTAGCTGCTTTGGCCAGGGCATGGCTGGCGTCGGCAATGGCATGTCAATCGGGTTCATTTGCGCTGGCTCGGTGCTGGTGAAAGGCCTGCATCAATGTCGCCGACAGGCGGGGAATCTTCCGGCCCGGATCGCGTACGCGAGCGGCGGTTTGCAAGGCCTCTTCACGTTTTATGGCCAGGAACTGAGGGTCATCGGCCAGGCGGTTCAGGCAGGCGGCGATGGCCGGCGCGTCCCGGATGGGCACCACCGCCCCGCCTTTGCCGTCGGCCAACAAATCCTCAATGCCGGTGTTTTCCGTCGCGATCACCGGCAGCCCATGTGCCAGCGCCTCGTTCAGCACCAAGCCAAAGCCATCCTCGATCGACGGCAGACAAAAGACGGAGGCCCGAGCGTAAACCGACTGTAAATCATTCCCTTTCAGCACGCCCCAGAATTTGACTTCCGCCGGCATGGATAGTCCCTCGATCCCGCTTGGGTTGGCAGTCGGACCCACAATCCACAACTCCTTTTGGGGATGCTTAAGCTGACGGAAGGCTTCGATCAAATACCGCAACCCCTTCCGCACGGAGATGCTTCCCACGTAAAGCACCCGAAAAGGGCCGCCGTCCTCAGCGCGCCGGGACTCGGGCACCGGGGTACCGGCGATGCTTTGCATGGGATAGGGTACCTGCAACAGGCGGCGGGCGGGAATGCCCTGCGCCACAAAACTGCGGGCAACGAAGGTGGAGGGCAGCAGCACATAATCCGCCTCTTCCACTTCGGCCACGCGCCGCTGAGTTTCGCGCGGGTGAAACGGCTGCCAGGGGAGTCCCAGTTGCTGGTGCTCCTCCCGCATGAGCTGTTCCTGCACCCGGACGTGGCTGTTGACCGCCTCCACGACGGTGATGCCGCCGCGCTGGCGGAACCAACGGGCGCTGTTCAGTCCGCAGCCATTGTAAAACAAAAACATGTCCGCGTCTTGCAGGGGGCGGCGGGATGCGTGATCGAGTTGCAGCTTTGCCCAAAAGCAAAGTTCGGCGGTAATCCCCTCAGGCAGCCCCAGCTTGTGACTTGCGATGAACAGGGTTTGCACTTGATCCGCCCGCTTTAAGGCGGTCCCGATTTCGGGGATCGGCGCGCGCGGACTAATACGGGGAAAGCCGGAGACCAAGGTTTGCAGCATGCCCGCCTGCTGCAACTCCCGCGCATACCCATAATGATGGGCGCGGTTGGGCGCATTATAGACAATTTTCATCGGATGCGGTGCGAAGCTGAACCCCGGAGGTGATTAACCGGTTTTTGACATAGGGAACACCCAGCCAGGCCTCATAACACGCACGCAGAAGGTTTGGTTTATAATCCAACTTCTGCGAGCGATTGGTCCGCACCACTTTCGCCGGGTTTCCGGCCACGACATGATAGGCTGGCACATCCCGCGTCACCACTGCGCCGGCCGCCACGACGCTCCCTTCACCGATCGTCACTCCTGGCAGAATCAGGGCTCCGGTGCAGATCCAGGCATAATCCCCAATCACGATGGGTTTGGCCAGGAGTTGAAAATGTTCGTCGTTCACGTCATGCGTCCCGGTCAGCAGCGTGACCCCGTCATTGATAATCACACTTTTGCCAATGGTGATGGAAGAATGCAGTTGAATTGAGGCGCGGCCGACAAACGAATAATCTCCAATCTTCAAAAACCGAAGCGGCCCGCCGATTTCACATTCCTTGATCCCGGCCATTTTCCCCAGGTCCACCCCACGCCGCCGCCATCGCCGGTCCAGCCAGAGATGGGTAAGCAGGCTGCGAAAAGTGAACAGACGCTTGCCCCAGCACGCGAACCAAGCGTATGAACCCATTGGCGGTCGCAACCGATTCGCAAGGAGGTAACGCAAGCTCATAAAATATTAAATTCCGTCCGGCCGGAGATGATGGAGCAGGGTGTCGGCCGTTTGTTTGACCGTCCAAGGCTGGGTGCATCTGCCATCCGCGCGGAACTGCCCGGCGTGGCGCTTTGTCCCCCAGCCCATGGAGCCACAAGCGATGGTCGGCAAGCCATGTTCGTTCATGGCGGCCACGGAGCCGCTTTTGCCCATTAACTCAGGCGGATAGGAAGTCAGGCCGTAATCCAAGGCAGAAAAATAGAGGGACGATTCCGGTTCATCGAGTTCCCCCAGTTTGACAAACCTGGCCAACGCCTTTAGTTCCTCCGCCAAGGCATCCCAGAGCTGGGTGCTCTCGCGACCAATCCTCCCCGCCGATAGCAGGAGCAGTTCCTTGCCCGGCGCTCTTAATTCCGCCATTCGCGCCGCCAGCAATGAGCGGTCCAGGGTGGCAAGGATGTTCCCAAAAAAGCCCGCCTTCACTTGATGGCCATGGGCGACCACCGCGCAACGGCTGGCCAGCCAGCGGTCGGCGTCCGCCTTGGGACCTACTGGAATATTTCCATGTAACGGGAGGATTTCCGCCCTGACGCCCAGTTTGCTTAACTCCGTCTGATATAGCGAAAGCTGGGTGGTGACGATTTTCGGTTGGAGCTGCTGCAACCAGATCCGCAGGCAGAGTTTCTGGCATTGGCCCAGCAGGCGCTGGCGCAGGGGCAGGGGCAAGCGCCACAGCACCCACAATTCATGGAACATCCAATGGAGGGGGCGGGTTCCGATCACTTTGGAAAGTTGCCAGGGCAGGGAAACCCCCAGTCCCCGGGGATGAAATGCGAAGGGAACAAACTGTAAACTCACCCAATCAGGGGCAAATGCATTGAGGTAATCGCGGGCTGCCACGAGGCGGTCCGGCCACGGAGTTGACCGAGGAAGTCGCAGCCCCGGAACCACGACGTCCTCGATTTCCTGCCCTTCCGACAAAAACCGGGAAATATGCTGATCGTTCAGGCTCAGAATCACACTGGAATGGCCCTGCCGCATGCACTCGGCCGCCAGCCGACGAGTGTAATCGCCCACCCCATCCCGCCCTGGTTGAAGACCTCCAGTGATGAAAGCAATTTTCATTCGACCGCAAACTTGGAAAACCCCGCCGGGGCAGGGGATCCGCGCGAGATCAGGTGCGAACCCCGATTCGTTTCGCGGGCACACCCGCCCAAATCTCCCGAGCCGCGACATGCTTAGTCACCACCGCCCCGGCGGCAACCACCGCCCCATCGCCAATGGTGACCCCTTTCAAAACGACGACATTGTCCCCAATCCACACGTCCGAGCCAATGACGATGGCGGCTTCCGGCCCCGGCTGCCGACGCATAGGCTGGCCCAGTTGAAGGCCATGATCATGGTCGATAAATTTCGCTCCCGACCCAATCAAGCAATGGTCGCCCAACTGGATCGACTTGCGGATGTTGAACTCACAGCCCCGGCCAATAAAAGCATGGTCCCCAATAACGATGGATGGCCCCGGGCGCCAAATGCCATCGAATTTGAAAAAAATCCCCGGCTCCAAAATGCAACGTTTCCCAATTTTCACCTGGTGGGGCCACGTGAGGTAAATCTTGGGCACCAGCGTGTGTTTTCCGACGCTCACGCCGCAAAGTCGCAGCCAGAGGGTCCGGCAGCGCGCGGATAATTTTCCATGCCGGACGCGAAACAGCAGCCGGTCCAGCAGGGAGCGGAAGTTCGTTGTGGTCGCAAACATTCAATGCAGCAGGCGGGAGTATTCGGCGCTATAGGCCAGTTGAGGATTTCTGACTCCGAGGGGACGCGCGGGAACTCCGCCAACGATATCAAGCGCCCCAACATCGCGGCTAACCACTGCTCCCGCAGCCACGACGGCTCCGCGATGGAGGGTGACGCCGGGAAGAATCATCGCCCGGGTGCCAATAAACACATAATCCTCCACCACCACCGGGCGGGAGCGCCCACTAAAATCAGGCCGCGATGGATCGTGATCCGCGGTTAAAATGCACACTTCCTCAGAAATGGAAACATTACAGCCGATGCGAAGTCCCCCCCGGCTATCCAGCCGGCAGCCTTGATTAATCACGGTGGTGGATCCAATCGTCAACCCCTTGGCGCAATCAAACCGGCAGTTCATAAAAATGCTGGTGCTGGCACCAAGATGGAAACCCATGAGGTGGCGATAAAATAACATTCGCAGGTGCCGGGACGGCAGTTGATTGATGACCTGATTGCAAGCATACAGCCGCAGCTCGGTGAGAATGCGTTTTAGAACTTTCATCTAATTGAACTGCGAAATCCCAAACCGGCCGGCGCGCGGATCGATATTCATGGCGCCCCAAAATTTCTGGCGCACCGCGGTTGACTGAAATTGTTGTTTGGCCAGCTGCAAAGCGGACCGGACCACTTGCTCACGCTCGGGACCGATCAGCTGCTGCAGGGACTGCGCCAGTTGAACGGGATCATTGGTGCCGCACACCTTGGCCGCGTGGTGCCGGCTCAACAGTTTAGCCGCCGCCGAATCAGCCGGGCCATGAAACAGGATCGGCAGGCCCGCGCCCAGGTACGTGATCATCTTCGTCGAAAGACTGTAGGCGTTCATCGGCCAATCCGCCGGGGCCAGCGACAACGGCTGATAAAGGATGTCCGCCTCGTTCAGATCCGCTTGCACTTGCGACTCGCTGCCAAAAGGGAGTTCCTGGAGGAATTGGGAATGGATGATTGCCTTCCGGCGAAGGCTGGCACCCCGCAGAATGAGGCGGACCTGCAGGCGAGGCTGCTGTTGAGAGATCAAATGCAACGCCTGCTGCAAGGCGACGAAATTAGGCTCATAGGAATTATGCAGCAAGCCCATGAAATAGAGGGCGAGCCGGTTTGGAAAGGGAGCGCGGGGTTGACTGGCCATTTCCGAAAGGCCGTCGGTGACCAGCAGATAGTCCTGCCTGCCCCAGCGGCGGCAGAGTTCCTCGCCCATTTCCTCGCAGATGACAAATCTTGCGGCCGCCGCCCGCCAGCATTCGGCGATGCCCGCCAGCAGTTTTTCCCGTTTCGGATTGGCCCGCAAGCAGTAGGCTGGATCATCATGAATTGTCAGAAAGAATGGCAACCGATTTTGCCGGGCCGCTTTGTACGCCGCGAGGGAATCCCAGCACGCATGCGCGATGCCATGAACGGCGGTCACGCGGTGCTGCTGGATGATGTTGTTTAGTTTGGCTTCCAGCCTGGAACCGCCCCAGCCATCCAGACGGGTAAACCAAACCGCAAGCCGGGTTCTTTCCAGCCGGCCGAAATGGGGACGTCCAGATACTTGCAGTTCCTGCCCAAACTGCGGTGGCTGCGTCGGGGTGGAGGTCGCCGCCACGCTCAACCATTGGGTCGGCGCATTTTCCAGCAAGGCCCGCATGATCCGCGCGCCGCCCCCGGCGGCGGCCAGGCCAAACGGTTGAACAAAGAGAATCATGGATTACACACTGCCACCTGGGGCACCCTCCGAAGTCCGACATAGGCATCGACCATGAACATCGGGATGGGGGCGGCGACGGAAACGAGGTTGAATATCAAGACATCATGAAACTGGCGCAAATCCAAGCAGCCAGCGGCAATCGCTTGGGCGGCTAAAATGATTGGAATATAACCCACCGCCTGCAAGCGTATCCAAGCCTTGCTGCTGTTCAAGGTCCACATCACGCCGGCGAGCAGCGCCAGACAGTTGGCGGCAATGACCCAGACACATTCGCTTTGCAAGCTGGCATATTTATCGCCGAGCAGCCATAACAACGGTGCCGGGTATAACCATGCCGCCAGCAACAACGGTGCGAGCACCACCGCCATGCCCGCAACCAGCATCAGGTAGAGCCGTGGCAACCGTTCGGGATCCTGGCAACGGTTGAACCGGGGTGCCAGCACGTTAGTAAACACCACATTGGCGACGGTGAGCAGGGCGGCAATCCGTCCGATGGCCGTGATGTCGGCAATCCCGTTGTGGTTGCCCACCAGAGTCAAAATGAGCAGCGTCACCTGGCCCTGAAAACAGAAAAAGATGGTGTTGGGCAGCGATTGCAGGGAGAGCCGTTTCAGTTCGCGCAGGTCTTCCTTGTTGTGTGCAGCGGCGAGGTCGGCATGGTGGCCAGCCCACCGCCGGAAGCAGAACGCCGCCACCCAATTGCTAATGACGCCCACGGACGCCGCCAGCCACGCATTCATTCGCGATAACGCGAGCACGCCGATCAGCCCCACACGCATGGCGGCGTTTCCCAACTCCACTTTTTGCATCCGGCGATACTCATGGTGCAATTGGGCGCTGACGCTGAAAACGGAGGCCGAAAGCAAGGGAAACACGCCGGCGGCCACCAGCAACGAAAGCGCGATGATTTCAATTCCATTTGCCCGGTTGCGCCACAGCATCCACATGGTGACCGGCAGACAAATGCTCAAAGAGACCAGGGCAAACCGGCGGCGCAACGCGAGGGCGGTATTGATCAATTGGCCGAAGCGGGCGCGGTCATCGCAGACCCGGCCACCAATGGAACGGACCCCGATGCCAATGCCGAGGTCGGCCAGTAGATTGGTGGCGGTTTGCATGCCGTTAATAATGGCGAACAGCGCGTATTCAGGTTTTGCCAGGTGGCGCACAATCATGAATCCGGCCAAGGCGGTCAACAGTTGCACCAAGCCCTGAACCAGCCCGAACTCGGCGAGACGGAACGTCCACTGCTTGATTCGCGGCAACTTGACTGGTGATAGTTTAAGTTGTGCCGCGATCATATAAAAGCACCGCCCGCGGGCACCTTCCAGCCCGACGCGTAACCGCAGGAAAACACTTCGAAACCAATCGGATTAGAAGAGCCAGTCACCAATCGTTTATTCGTAAAGTTAAGCTAGCAACTCGCCACTCGCTGGCATTGGTGGGGCGCACGTCACGTTGACGATTTTCCCGCCCCCTGGTCATGGCGTGCCCGAAGGTGTGACGATTATGTCAGACATCGGTGATATATGCGGAGGGCTCTGCATTTGCGTCAAATCATCAAAGAACAGTCCCTGCACCGAGCCCGAAGTTCCGGCCACGATCAGCGTGGAGTTGCCCTTGAACACAAATTGGAAAATATGGCTGGAGGCTGGATTGGCATTGGGTCGCGGCAATAAACTGTCGTCGGCGGTGTAGGCGGCCAAATCCCCGTTGGTTGCGGTCAGGGAAATCGTAAAGTTTCTTTGATCCGCACCACTGGAGCCGCTGACCACCGTTACCATGTGGTAATTGGTGTCACTGGAACCAATATAAATGCTGCCCGTCGGATTTGGGGCCAAACCAACTCCATAATTGGGTTGGGTGGTTTTGATTCCCTCCTGACCATTAAGGTAAAACTGCCGCAGGAAATAATTTCCATGGGTCCAGCCCGTCACGTTGGTCACCGTGAAATTGGAGGGGAGGTTGGAAGCATTGGTCCCCGTGCCGTTCCAGTCAAACAGCACATAACCGCGACGGCCCACCGATTCGTTCATGAGGCGGCCAAACCCGTAGCCCGCCTCATCCTCCAAGGTCAACGCATTGGCAATGTGCACGGAATTGACGAAGGCAGGCTGGCCCAAGGCGGGCGCGTTGGAATCCACTTCCGTAACCATCACGCCGCGCGGATAGAGACAGCCATTGCCGTAGGTGACATTATTCATGCTCAAATTCATCACCTGATGTCCCGCCGCACTGGCCCGCTTGCTGGAATCGAAGGGCGTCACCGCCACTTGTTCTGAATGGCCGGATTCCTGGCCGCCGCAAATCGCGCTGACGACGAAGTAATAAATCAAGCCATTGCTCAAGCCGCTGGCGTTGTAATGGGGGGAAGTAATATTCGCTGCGAGGCGGTCATAGGGGCCGCCGTTGTTCGTCGCGTAGTACATGGAATAAGACCTGGATCCAGCAACGGCCCCCCATCGGATTTGCGCCGCCTGGTTTCCGGCCAAGGCGGCCACGCTGGTGGGAAACGCGGCCGGCGCATTGGTCAAGGTGGTGCTGCCGTTCAACGTCACACTGTTCGCCATCTCCCGCACGTTCGCGGCATTGAGCAAGTGCCAGCGTTGGGCCCCGTGGCCGCTTTCGTCATTTTCGTAGCAGTAATACTCGCCGCCGGTTTTGACCATGGCCGGACCAAAGCCGTTGCCCACAAAGGCGGGGATGATTGAACCCGCGGGATAGCCCAAGGAGGCTTCCCCAAACTGGCCAATAAACAATCCGTCGCCGTAAAAATGAAGGTGTTGTCCAGCCTGCCCCTGGCTGCGAAAAAACTCCCCGTGGTAACCGAACACAATGTGGTTATCAATCGCTTGCACGTCGGCGCCGGCATAGTTCACCCCATTGCTGATTTCATAGCCGCCCATGCCGTCAAAATATCCGACCGCCGGTGACGCTTTCCATAAAAAGTTGGTTCCGCCAACCGCAACCCCTCCCAAGTGATAGTTGGTCCGGATGGAGTCATCGAAACAGATGACCACATTGCTGGAAGTGATGGCGGTCGTTTTGAAAGATTCAGTGTTATTGTTTTCCGGATTATTCCCGGTGTTGGCGGCGGAGGCGATTAATGTTTGCGGCCCCCAGGTTGGATTATTCCGGGCATCGAATCCGGTCAAGGGCGATGACCACCATAGATTTGATCCGGTAGCCGACGCCAGCGCGGCTCCATCGGATCCGAACGAGTTGTCAACGCCCAACGCGTTTGTGCCCGGAATGAGGCCGGTGCAGCGCAGTCCCGCGCTGGTCAACTCGCACAATTCCTTGGCCCGGCTGACGCAAGTTTGGTTATATGAATCATTGTCAATGAGCGCATAGGTGCGACCATTGGTAAAGGTCTCGACGCTGTAAAAACCACCGGACCCGGAGTGGTTTGTGCCCAGGTTAACGTTCCAATTATTGACCAGCGTCCAGGAGGTCGAAATCGGCTTGGTGTAATCCACCGCATACTCCAGGAACCCGCTAAAGACTCTTGCGGGATCGCTTTTATCCACCGACACGGAATAACAAGCTGGCTGATACATGATTTGCTCGAGATAATTTGTGGTGTCGAAGTGGAGGGTGCGATTATTACCCCCATCGCCAACCCAGTACGTCCCATCCGCAGCGAATGAGACAAAGGTCATTGGGTTCGTGCCTTGAGCGAACCAGAATTTGTCTGCCTGAACCGCAATGCCGTTGGCCGGATACCCCCCCGCCAGCCCGTTGGTCCAGAGAAACACACCATTCGCGTCCATGGCCTTAATTTGCTGACTGTAGCCACCATCGGCCACGAGGATCAGATTGGCGTTTATGGGACACACTGCCACCGCCAAAGGACCGGCCAAACCGGTTACGGTTCGAGCGACTGCGGGAGTCGAATTGACATTGGTGTAGCAGAGGAGGTTCGTGCCGGAAATCACCCACAGCCAGTTGTTCGTCCCGAAAGCGAGTCGTTGGGGCGAGGGAACGTGAATGTTCGTCAAGGCTGCTCCGCTGGTTTTGTCGAATAGATAGACGGCGTTATCTGGTGCCACCGAAGCCGCCAGGACGTTGCCGCCGGGTTGCACCGCCAACCCGCTCAAGCCGGGTTGAGTGCCGACATAAATGCCGCTGGGGAATAGTTCGGCATTATTGGTGATCCCAGTTCCGCTGCTGAAAATGAACTCGCTCTGGTCACTCACTTTGCTGGCGACGATGCAGCCCTGATAACCAAAGTTCTGGTTGTTGGTCCAGTTATAACAGGACTGACTGGCACAATAGACAGTATTGGAATCGGAGGCCATGAACCACCAGAACCGATTGGCAATTCCCGGTATGTTTTGAATGGCGGGATTGCCGGACGAATACTGCACATAATTCCACGAGCTTTGCACCCGCTGCGGGCTGGTGGTGTAAAACATTCGCTGCCCATACTTGGCCTCATTGTAGCCCGAGCAGTAAAACGCATTGGTGCCGGAGATCGCCATGTCCTTGATGAATTCAAATCCCGCATGCACACCCAAGCCAGATCTATCGCTGGAGGTGTTCCCAACGACTCCGTCCCAGATATATTCGACGTTGTGTTGCAACACCCGCACCTGGTAAGTCCCCGCAGCAACGGAACTCCCGCCGTCATCCTTGCCATCCCAAGAGGTAGTGTAGGTGCCGGCTTGGTTGTAACGGGCATTGTTCCACAACGTCCGCACTAGCGTGCCATCGGTCCGATAGACTCCGGCGCTGGTTTTACAGGGTTCGTCCAAGGTGAAGGAAATCGCCGTGGCGGCATTTACCGTCACCGAGCTGAACCATGAAATTGCGACTGCCACTGAGACCGGCCCGATAACTCTGTCCCATTTCCCGCCATACTGTCTCAACCGGTGAGTCGTGACGGAAAACAACCAGCGAGAAAACTCATAAAGCTCATTCAATTGGCAATGCATGATTCCAAATGCGCACAAATCGTGCCGTCAGTGGTGATCACGCATGGCCCTGGCGCGCCAGGCGAGCCATGTTTGGCGTGGTCGTGAAGCATCGAATTCCAGTTTTCTTCAATTCCCGATGTTTTGCGAAAAGACCAACTGCATCCCGCTTTGAAAGACGACCATTCCCATCGCCTGCGCAGTTAATGTCGGATTACCGAGGCAATTGACTATAAGGCCGTCCGGGGCGGAAAAATGACCTGCCATGCGGTGCGTAAAATGATCCAGACATCAAGAAATAATGACCAGTTTTCGAGATAATAGATGTCACTTTCGACGCGTTTGACGACATCCTCGTTGGTCCGGGTTTCGCCGCGAAACCCGCGCACTTGCGCCAAGCCCGTAATGCCTGGCTTCACATTCCGGCGAACCGGGTAATTCACCAAAACCCGGGCAAAAATATCATCGTGCTGCATCAAATGCGGGCGCGGACCGACCACACTCATCTCGCCCCGCAGCACATTCAAAAACTGGGGCAGCTCATCCAGGCTAAGTTTGCGAAGCCATTGACCGCCGGGGTAGATCCTTGAATCCCCCTTGCTGGCTTGTTTGGTCACATCGGGGTTGGCCACGTGCATGGTCCGATATTTTAAAATCGCGAAGGGTATGTTCTGCAAGCCCGACCGAAGCTGCCGGTAGAAGATCGGGCCGGGCGAACGGCACCATTGCAACCCTGCCACCAGCAGGGTGGTTGGTGGTAAAATCAGACAAACAACCGGCAGCGCCACCGTGATGTCAAGGCATCGTTTGGCAAAGCTGCCGAACGGATCTTCCAGCGGCTCATCCCTTAGCCCGATAAAGCGGATTCCTTCGTCCTCAAACATGGTGACCGGATGCCGCAAGGTGCTTTCAAAGTCGCAGATCACCAGCAGCCGAACCCCGTTCCGCTCGCAGACTTCCGCGTAATGAACGAGCAAATGGCGAAAGATCAAGAATTCAGCAAGCACAACATGGGTGATGTCCCGTTCCACGATGATCCGCTCCAAATCCTCCATCATGCCCAGCACTGGGTGTCCGCAAAACTTTTCTTTTTTGGGGTTATGACTGACAAAGCCGACGACCTTATAGCCTGCTAATTCTTTGCGGTCGAGCCAGGACTTCAGCCGGTGGACATTTCGGCCGCCGCCTGCGACCAGCAGCCGATGGTTGCGCAAGCCGGGTTGGCTCAGGTGTCGCAGCACCGGCGGCAGCAGCCGTTGGGTGATCAGGAGAATCCCATACAGCAATGGCACAAACGTGATGAGGAATAGCCGGGAAACGGTTCGGTCCCGCTCCCACACCAGCAGCAGCAGCAGCAACCCACCGGCAAAAAACGTCTGTCTTAAAGCCAACCCGTGGCACGTATAGAACGAAAGCTGAGCAAACCAGTTCTTGTTGGATGCGGTCGCGTAAGCGAACACGATGCCGATGACGAGGATGCCCAAACATATACCATATTGCGATAGATCAAGCTTCCAAAAATTCCAGTGCCATTGGGTTAGCGGCAACCACAGGCAGAACGCCAGGGAGACGATCACGCACTGGCAGGCAATCCCGAGCCGAACAGTTCCATAGATGCGGTGTCCGATCATTTATTTCTTATGCGTGGCCAAGGAACATCCTGACTGGGCCCAAATTATTCCCAACTTATTGGAAACCTGCAAAACCTAGGGAGTGGAGGCTCCCGTCAAGGGATTGGGCATCCGGTCGCGATACCGCAACAAAATAAAGGGCAGTTGCAGTGCTCGGGCATAACGTGGAATGAATCTCCGGGGGTTGGCGCAGCAGCGAAAAAGCCAGCCGAGAATCCAGCGATCCGCCCAGTCCGGAATATGGACCTGATCTCCACTCAGAAAACCGATGGCCGCGCCAATGCAGTGGATTGCGGGGCGGCCGGGGCAGTGACTTTTCAGATAGAGGCCGAGCCGTTCTTGAACCCCGCCGCCCAACCCGATAACGATATGAGTTGGCCGCCGTTCCGCCACGAGTTTTACCAGCGCCGCGTCGGCAAGCGAACCCGGTGAATATTGAGGAGCCACATAACAGTCCTCCGGCTGCACGGCGACGCCCCTGGACTGCAACCAAGCCAAGTTCCGCACCAATGATGCCTCCGAGGGCATCACCCACAGCGCCGCCCCAGGCTGGAGAAATTCCGGACGCGTCAGCAGAAGTTTGAGATATTCCAAGCCGGAAACCCGGTGAATCCGATCCCATTTCATGGCGGTCCAAAGCAGCACCAGGAAACCACTGTCCGTGATGGCCAGGTCTGCGGCCAACAGCGCCTGCCGATATTCGCTGTCGCGACGCAGTTCCATCAGCGCTGGGGCTGCCGGCACGACGACGAGTCCGCCACGCGCTCCGATCGCAACCGCTTTCGCCGCGTCGCCCACAAAAAAGCGGACGCCGAGAATGCGTCGGTAATATTGCTCATCCCGGTTCGGAGCGAAGTGATTTTTCATAAATCGATCATCCGGAAGACGGCCCTCAAGCGGGACTCCGGACTCGCTCAACCGGAGGTTCCGCGAGTTCAAGTCCCGATGCGTAGGCGGGTAGCCTGGGCTTCGTGTCACCTTCCCGTTTACCAGGCGAGACATCTGCGGTTGCGGCCGGCATGTCCTCATGCAACGCTTCGTAGAATCGGCGTGCGATCAGACCCCAATCGGGACTCTTTCCACAAGGTGGCGGACCTTCAGGATTTATCAGCCAATTGTCTTTCGGGGTGGCGATGCCCTTTGGGACAAAGGGCAGGCGGTGATTTGTTGTCATCGAGAATTTTGAATGGCAATGAAATTGTTGGAGCAGCCACCTTTGGGGCAGCCTTAAACAGAATTCCTTGTTCCAAGGTTTCAGCGGAGTCTGCAACATATTGTGAAACACGGTGACCAGTTGCTTGTCGCTGCCAGGGTTCGCGCCGCCTTGTTCCTCCAGCCACGATTTGATCCCGCGATATAACCAGAGTGGCAATCCTTGTTTGGCATAGCCATAGGGGCAATAATGAAGCACTACGGCAGCATACGGTTGCTTCGCTGAACTGAGTAGATTCCAGATTCCCGCTTCGTTCCGGACCCGCAAGCGTTGGACGCCAAAATCCTCGACCTGGCTTGGGCCATCTCGCTCCGGATCACACGCGATAAACTGGCTTTGCACCACATAAGCCGCCCGTAGCGCCCGGGCCAGGTTGAACGCATATTCCCCCGCACCATCGTTTTGCGGGTGAAATCTCGGCACGATATGAATGAGAACTTCGCTCGACATAATTTAATCGCTTCAAATAGTTGCTGCATGGGGAACGGGAATTGTTTCGATAGCCTTGGGTAGGAAGGATATCGCCCTGGTCAAATTTGGCGGCATGCTTCGCTCGCAAGCCAACCGCCCCCACGGGCCAGTCCATTCGAGACTCTCCGTCGCGTCTGGCTTGGCCCGGGTGCGGGACCCCGCGACGGCGGCGAGCTTTGGGCGGACTTCGTCCCGGTCAATTCGCAGGCCCTTTTTTGCTTCGGCCCGAAATCCATGCGCTTCGGTTGTTTGTATTTCCCACACAGGTCCAGCCGCGAATACACGCGGTGATATGACCAAACGGCAGCCTGCCCACGCCTTCAACTCATTGCGCTGCGCTACGCCGCCGCCATGTCCGCAGCGGTGTAATACTTGGAATACTTGTAACCATCGTAGTAAGGCGACGAGGTGTCAGCCCGATTGAAAACCACGCCCAAGACATTGGCCCGGCGGTGACAAAGGATATCGAGCGCCTCCTTCACCTGGCGGGCACTGGAAAAGCGACTGCGAACCACCAACAAGGTGCCATCAACTTTGGCGGCCAGCGTGGCGGCGTCATCCGCCGCAAACACCGGACAACTGTCAATCAGCACATAGTCGTAGGCCGCCCGCCAGCCGGCGAGCAACTCGTCCAGGGCCACGCCAAGCAACTGATCGCCCGGATTGGCGACGCGGCTGCCACTAGCTATGAACGAAAGATTGGGAACCGAGCTGGTCTGAATCATTTTATCCGCGTCGGCAGGGTGATTTAATAGATGACTAAAGCCCGGGGCCGAGTTGAGGTTTAAGCGCTCATGCAAGGTGCCCCGTCGCAGGTCCGCATCCACCAACAATACTCTGGCCCCGCCCAAGGCGAGCGTGTGGGCCAAGTTGGCGGCCACGGTGGATTTGCCCTCATTGGGCAAGGCGCTGGTAATGAGGATGAGCTTTGGCCGCTGCGGCGATTCGACCAGAAACAGAAGCGCCGACCGCAAGCTGCGGTAGGATTCCGCAAAGATGTGCGAGAGTTCTCCATTGGCTGACAACGGCAACTGGCCATTTGCCTGCGGCCATTCCGGCACCTGGGCGATGACGTTATCGCCCAGCTTCTCCCTGACTTCGGAAATGGAACCAAACTTTTCGTCGCGGACGGTGAGTAGGGCGATGCCGCCAAATCCGAGGCACAAACCGACCACGGCCGCCGACGCCAGCAACTGCTTCATCGCACCATACGACCGCCGCGCCGGCGAGGCATGTTCCAGGATCGCAAGCGTTTCCTGGTCGAAATTCCGACTGATCTTAAAGTTCTGCGCCAGCGCGGCAAGCCGGTCATATTCGCCTTGCGATCGCGTAACGCTGGTCTTCAAGCGCTCGGACTCCGCAATGCGCGTGTTGGCATCGACGACGCGGGCTTCCCAGTCTTTGATGGCGTTTTGAACGTTCGCCATCCGCATCCGGGTGGTTTCCAAGCTGGCCGATAATTGTTCGCTGCTTTGGCGGTGAAATATGTCCAGTTCGTGCTGCGCTCGTTCAATCTCCGCATCCAACTGCTGCATTTTTGGATGTTGCGCGCGCAAATTGACGCTGAACTTGGCGCGTTCCAGGGTCAGCATATCAAGTTCCTTGAATTGGTTCTGGAGCGCCGTCACCAACCCGGCAGCTTCGGCCCCGTGCAGCGAAATCAAAGCTTCCAATTCATGTGCCATCTGATTAGTCTGGCTCCGGTCCGCAACCGTGCCCGCCAAATTCCCGGCCGCAGCCTCCAGCATTCCCTCCTCCGATTGCAGGTCGGAAAGCTGGGTTTTTAATTTGGTTAGATATCCGCCCGCAACCGCGCCCTCCTCCTGCAAAATGGCCAGATTATTGGTGTGCGCAAACTCCGTCAGCACTTCCTGCTGGTTTTTGAGTTCCTCCGCCGTCAACTGAACCTGCTTGACAATGGAAGCCAGCGTATCTCCCGAAATTTGCTTGCGAATATCCGCTTTGTATTCCAAATAGGCCTCCATGAGGGCCTCCAAGTAGGCCTGCGTATAAGCCGGTTGCGGACCAATGGCTTGCAAAGTGAACACGGCGCTCTTGGTGGTTTGCGACAGACGGAGGTCCACCGGCAGCGGCCCACCATGCAAATCCACCGGGATGGCCAGATTGTTGCTTGCGGCCCGCAGCTTGGCTAACGCACGGTCCTTAATCAGCGCACTCCGCAGCAAATCGCTCTGCGTGCCCGGCAAATCTTCGGCGCTCTCATTAAATTGCGACCCATCTGGCAGCTGCAGCTTCATGGTTTCCCACATACTTCCGACAGAAAAATAAGTCGCCCGCTGATGCCACACCTGTACCCCGGCAACCAGCATACTGATTAATAATGTTGCCATCGGCACCCACCAATACTGGACCAGCAGTAACCGGAATTTCTGAAAATTGAACTTGGATCCACCAAGATTGTCCATCCCGCCTGCCAGGCCGGATGAAAATTCCGGCAGCGGCACGGACCGCAGTCTGGGTCTGGTCATACCCATGGAGAACGCCGAGGCCGGCTCTTGGTGGTTCATGGCTTTAGTGGGTTAAATAGGTCCATCGCAGGCACCGCAGTTAAAAGTTGATTAATCGCACCGGAACAAAAACCATGTCTCCAGGTTCCAATGGCATGTCCAAGTCGGTCCTGCCCTTTTCCAATATCTGCCCGACGTCCACGGTAAAAAGTTCATTTGTGCCTTTGGATTCGGAACGCCGCGTCACTCGCACGATGTGTTTGTCCGCAAAGTCGGTGAACCCGCCAGCACACAAAATGCCTTTGCTCAAGGTGAATACCTCGTTGCCAGGGATCTCCCATGGTCCCGGCGTGCGCAAGGCCCCAGAAAAATAGACTTTGCCCAGCGCCTTGCCCATGGCGTCAACCGAGATGATCACCGTAGCGTGATAATAGTATTTGGCTTCCAGGCGTTTTTTTAGTTCCGCCGCCAATTGCTTGCAGGACATGCCGCGAACTTGAACGCGTCCGACATAGGGCACTTCGACTTCCCCAGAATCGGTTACCACGAGCGGTTTGGGATCATCATGGTCTTCGAGGATGCGAAAACAGAGGTGGTCCCCGATGGCCAAACCGCGCTGATCATCCAAAGTCGCCATGCCCTCGCTGTCAAACGCGGGCGGCGTTCCAAGCGTTCCTGGCATTCCAATCGCGCCCGGTGTCCCCAGTGCTCCTAGCATCCCAGCCTGGCTGGTTGCGCCCAAACTCACGACCGGAAACCTCGTCCCAGCGGCCGAATCTGGTTTTGGCGTGCAGGCGGAGGCGCCGCCGGCTGGCAGCGCCGCGGGTTCATCGGCACGACTCGTCACGCCAGTCCACAACCACGATCCGATCATCAGATGCAGCCAGAGCCTCCGGGTGATCCAAACCCTGCCCGTTGGCAAATCATTGGAATTAGCAGGCATGGTAAATCAAGTGAAAGTGTTTAATCTTGGGCGGCTGACGGAATCCAGTAACCCGGCGAGCGATGCGCCCAAAGTGGTGGTCTGGTCGGCGGCAGCACCTAGTATGGAATTTTTCAAATGAACCGCCGAGGGGCCAAATGGCCGGTTGGGATTGGAGGCTCCAAGCACGGGGTCGATGTCATTTTCGTGCAGACAGTCTGACTTTTTGCCAGTTCCAGACGTGGCCGTGGCGGCAGGCGTCGCCTGACTAAGCCGGCGCCAGCGACCTGGGCTGGTGCCGAAACGCCGTTTGAAGCAATTGTTGAACAGCCCGAGATGATTGAACCCGCACTGTTCGGCCACGGAGTTCACTTTGGCCCCGGCGTCACGCAACAAGGAAATGGCCCGGAGCATGCGCAGTTCCATCCTTAAGGCGGCCACCGAAAAACCGAAATGCTGTTGGAACAGGCGGCTCAAGTGCCGGCGGCTACAGCCGAATTTCGCCGACAACTCGTCGGTGGAGAGGGTCAATAAATCGTTGGCCGTGAGTTTCTCAAACACCTGCATCAGGTGTTGCTCCATGCTCACAAAGCCCGGCTGGCTGCGTTGGAGCGATTTGAATTCCTCGCCAAGAATCACCGCCACAACCCGGAGTAAATGGGCGCGGTGATCCAGGTTAAATTGCGGCGGAGCGATTTCGAGCAGCCGGTGGCAGTCCACAGCGGACGGGCTGCCGGCCCCGTGAAATTTCACGGATTTTAATTGCCCATCAGGTTCTGCAATTGGGAGATTTCGCGGACCGAGAACAACGGGAACATGTGTTCCACCAGCACCGTAAACGTGGAGAATACCAGCTCGTTATTCCCCGTTGTTCGCAGGTGGACACTGCTGCCTCCACGCACCAGCAGGACATCCCCTTGAGCAAACTGATGACTAGCCGAACTGATTGCAAATATTCCCGCCCCGCCCCGGATGAACACGAAGCAGAGGCCTGGCCCGCGCGGCTCCCATTTTTCGTTACCCACCAACCGGACCGATCGCAGGTTCAGATGATCCTCAGTAAACATATTGGCCTTTCCTGGCGAAATCTGGCAGACGCGGCCCGCGCGGGTGCAGGCAGAAGATCTTGCGGCCGGGGGAAACACTGGTACCTTCGCCGGTTGGAGCAGAAGCGCGTTCACGAAAAATCACGCGAGCTAAAAATGCACGGTTTTCCATTTGTGTCATAAAACCCATATTCACTCCTTTGTTAATTGGGAACAACCATTACGCATTTCACCAAAAAACAGGCAGGAACGCGCGATGGTTGCCACACCAAACTGTGATCACCGAACTCCTTGAACAAAAATTGCAATGCGGCCACGGCCAGCATGTGGTTAACTTTTGCTAAACCACCTCCACAGATTCATTGTGGTGTTTAATCCTCCAACTCTATAACATTTACCATAAGCATGGGTTGTTGTCTATGCACATTTGCGACTTTGCATATCACATTCGCGCCCGGCGGAATCGGTCAGGAAAGCCAGCGGCTGCGCCAGGATTGCGCCGATGGCAGGCATGTCCGTTCAGTTATTAATGGTTTCCCTGCGGGCGTCGAGCGGCAATCAGAGCCGCCGCCGCCTCCTGCAGAATCAGCAGATGGGCTGGCTTCAAGATTACCTGATCCAAACCGCCAAGATTTTCGGGTGCCACCTCGGCATACATGATCACGGGCGTAAACGGCGAACGCAGTTTGATGATGTGGGCAAGCTCCTGTCCGTTCATTCCCGGCAGGGAATTTTCGGTGATGACCAGATCGTGGACGTGCGGGTCAAACAGCGCCAGGGCTTCCTCGCCGTTGCGGGCCGAATGCACCTCAAAACTAAAGTTATTGAGAAACCATTTGGTGGCGACGCGCGACGCATCACCACAATCAACAAGCAGTACTGATTTTAGATGGGCTGACCGCAGGTTGCGCACAGTATTTTCCTCCTATAATTTGCAATTGTTAAGCCAACCGCCGGGCGGAACCCGGTTGGCTGATGCGTTCGCGCACAGGTTGACAAGCCTGCCTCAGGACTGCACTTGCCGACCATCCTTGGACCGCCTGAAACATTCCGCCGGGCTCAACGAATAAACTGGCTCCAGCTGTAGTTTGTAACCTGCCGGCACCCAGCCTGGCAATGCATGCTTGGGACATCCTTGGTGAGATATCCGCCAGCGCCAATCAGCCGGATTGCGGACCGCTTGCCCCGGTTCGACGCACGCCCCGCCCCATTCGCCCGGGCGCGCGCGGGAAGGTTCCGGTTTATAAGTATTATTCCAGGGCGCAGCGTTGCCGCCCGCCGAATCCGAGAAGGTGTTTAACATTAAGTGTGGTGGACGGTGTGCCGATGCGCCCGGAGACGTGGCCGCGGGCCTGGCGCTGATGCCAGTGAACGGCCCATCAGACCAACTCCAAATAATCGGCGGGAACTTTCACGGCGGCGGCCTGGCCGATAAAATCGAGGCGGAGAAAAACCGTGTTCATTCCCGTGCGTGCCTCCACCCACGCCTCGATCCCCTGCAAGGGCCCTTGTTTAATCAGCACTCGCTGCCCAAGACCAATTTCCGGTGCAACCTGAATCTCCATGCCGGTATCCAATGCCGTGAGAATTTCACGAAGCTGCCGGGCAAACAGATTCTGATCGTAAACCGTCAGCACGCGTGCCACGTGCTCATTTTGCGCCAGCGGCTGCCTTTGGGTGGGCAAAATATGAACGAACAGATAACCAGGAAAAAGCGGTTTCTCGAACTGGACCGTTTTGCGGCGATATTTATGCACACTGCGAAAACAAGGGAGCACGGATTCAAACTGCGCTTGCTCGCAATAATCCTTTAACTTTTTTTCGCGCCGTGGCCGCGTGTGGGCCACAAACCATGCCAGGTCGCTCATTACCAAATTCTAGCACACCGGAATCGAATGCGTCAATGGCACCGGCAGTTAGTTCAGCAGTTCAGTTGGTTTCGCAGTTTCGCAGTGTTGCAGGTTCATGGCTGGCCATCCCACACCCGATAAAATCGCAGGGGATAGTTTGCCGCATTTTCATCGGTGTACCCGAAGAAACCGTTCGCGTCCGGCGTCTGGGTGCTGATGGTTTCCCAAGCCACCAGGTTCGTGGTTGCCTGGATTTCATAGGTGTGGCCGGCCAGACCGATGCCAGCGAGTTGAAACTGCCCGCCTCCGGCGAGGACGGCGGACAGGGTTATTGGCATCGGGTACAGCGTGAAACTGATTTCCGCAGAAAATTCGCTCTCATCACCGTCGCCGTCAACCGCCGTGCCCGCAAAGTAATAAGCGGTTCCCTCCGCCAGGCCGGAAATGGTGGAATTGGTGACATTGCCGACCAGAACAAAGTTGGTGTAATTCCCGCTGCTGCCGCCATAGTAAATCTTATATCCGGTAACGGCTGAATCAGGGCTTGGGGTCCAGGATAATGCCACGCTTTGCCCGGCCCGGGCTGGCGCGCAAACGGCGAAGACCAGCAGGATGAGGGCGGACGAGACGTTGGTGAGGTTCATAATTTTCGTTTGGCCGGCAATTCAGTGATCATTTTGCCATCGGTCGAAATGCCACCGACGTGATGGAAAACTGTCGCAACGAGCCATTGCCTTTCGTGGTTTTCAGGGGGTGTTTCCACGACCATGAGGGCGGAAGGCAGCGGTGAAATCATCCCATTGCCGAGGACCCGCTATTGCCGCATGGGCTCAATCAAGGACACTCTGCTTATTGTGAACGACTAATTCTGTTTACGACATGCATTAGTAATAGCATATATCATGCCGCGACTTCTTCCTCAACAAATCCGCCTTAACAGCGCCCATTTATAAGACAGTGCTTTACAGTGACTGTAAGGTTCTATCACTCTGCACCCTCATTTTCCGCCCCGGCCAACGCCCTGGTGTTGGTTGGTTGTGGCTGGGTGAGGGACTGCCATCCCGCCAAGTTGCTGGCGTCCCACACGCTTGTGACGGGTTGTTTTTGGGCGCAACAATATTTTGTGCCGGGAGGGGTTTCCGGTTAAATTAGGCGCGGAATGAACGGAGTTGCCATGGAATCGTCCCGGGTTGCGCCCCCCGCCCGGCGGGGGGTGCCCGAATTGCTGGCCCCGGCCGGCGATTGGGAGTGCGTGCGGGCCGCCGTGGAGAATGGCGCGGATGCGGTTTACTTCGGGCTGGACAAGTTCAACGCGCGGATGCGCGCGAATAATTTCACGGAGGCGGATTTGCCGAAGCTCATGGCGTTTCTGCACGGGCGCGGGGTGAAGGGGTATGTCACCTTCAACACGCTGGTGTTTGAGGCGGAGCTCGCGGCGGCGCGGGAGTATTTGCGCGCGTTCATCGCCGCCGGGGTGGATGCGGTGATTGTGCAGGACGTGGGGATTTGCCGGCTGGTCCGCGAGCTGTCCCCGGATTTTCCGCTGCACGCCTCGACGCAGATGACGGTGACGAGCGCGGCCGGCGTGGCCTTCTGCCGGGAGCTGGGCTGCAACCTGGTGGTGCTGGCGCGGGAATGTTCGCTGGCGGAAATCGGCAAGATCCGGGCCGCGCCGGGCGCGCCGCTGCCGCTGGAGGTGTTTGTGCATGGCGCGTTGTGCGTGGCGTATTCCGGGCAATGCCTCACGAGCGAGTCGCTGGGCGGGCGTTCGGCCAATCGCGGGGAATGCGCGCAGGCGTGCCGGATGCCTTATGAGTTGATCGCGGACGGCCAGCCGGTGCCGCTGGGGAACCGCAAATATTTGTTAAGCCCGCAGGATCTGGCCGGGCTGGGCGTCCTGCCGGATATTGTGCGCGCGGGCGTGGCGTCGCTGAAAATCGAGGGGCGGTTGAAGTTGCCCGAGTATGTGGCGAGCATCACGCGGATTTACCGGGAGGCGCTGGATAAATTAGGGGGCGGAACGGGCGGGGAAACGTCCGGGCGGGACGCCCGGGCCACGGATACTGAGGCGCAATATGAGATGGAGATGTCATTTTCGCGCGGATTGTTTACGGGGTGGTTTGCGGGCACGGATAACCGGCAACTGGTGCATGCGCGGTTCGGCAAGAAACGCGGAGTGTTTTTGGGCGAGGTGCAAAAGGTTGCGCGCGGGGGCGTGACCGTGAATCTGGTGGCCCCGCTGAAACCGGGGGACGGGGTGGTGTTTGATGCGGGACATCCTGAAGGCAAGGAAGAAGGGGGACGGGTGTATGAACTTCAACCGGCGCCGGTGGAAGGCCGCGGGGCGAAACCGGCGGCGGGCACGGAACTCCGGTTCGGTCATGGGGATATAGATTTTTCGCGGGTGCAGGCCGGCGACAAGCTGTGGAAGACCAATGATCCGGAACTGGACAAGCACGTGCGCCAGAGTTATGCCGGGGAGGCGCCGAAGTTCCAGCGAGTGGTGACGATGGAAGTGCATGGCCGGGCGGGCCAGCCGCTGACGCTGATTTTGCGGGATGACGGCGGGCACGTGGTGCAGGTGGCATCCACCCTGCCGCTGGTGGTGGCGGAGAAGCAGCCCTTGACGGGGGAGAGATTGCGCGATCAACTCGGGCGGTTGGGCGGCACGGCGTTCAAGCTGGGGGCGTTAAAAAATCAGGTGGCGGGTGCGGTTTTGCTGCCGGTGAGTGAATTGAACCGGCTGCGGCGTGAAGCGGTGGCGGAGCTGGAGCAGCAGCGCGCCTGGCCGCGACGCTGGCAATGGGCGGCGGCGGCAATGGAGCCGGCACCGGGCGCGGTTATCGAGCCGGGGCAGCGGGACCGGGCGGCCACGGCGGCGGCCAATCTGATTGTGCTGGTCCGCAATCTGGAGCAACTGGAGGCGGCGCTGCAATGCGGCACGACGACGGTTTATTGCGAGTTTGAAGATCCCAAGAAATATCGCGAGGCGGTGACGCGGTTTCACACCGCGCATGGCTGCCCGACGGGGGACGGCGGTCGGCCCGAGATTTTCGTAGCTCCGCCGCGCATTTTCAAACCGGGGGACGAGTGGATTCTCCAGCAGGTGCGCTCGAGCGACGCCGATGGTTATCTGGCGCGCAATTACGACCATCTGCAAGCATTCGCGGACACGCGGCGGGTGGGGGATTATTCCCTGAATGTGGCGAACCATGTCACGGCGGATTATTTCAAGAATCATTGCGGTTTGGAGCGGCTCACGGCGAGCTATGATTTGAACCTGACGCAGCTGGAGGCGTTGCTGCAGGGCGCGCCACCGGCGTGGTTTGAGGTGACGATTCACCAGCACATGCCCATGTTTCACATGGAGCATTGCGTGTTTTGCGCGTTTTTATCGTCCGGGCGGGATTACCATGATTGCGGCCGGCCCTGTGACCGGCTGGACGTGCGGTTGCGCGATCGCGTGGGCGCGGAGCATCCGCTCAAGGCAGACGCCGGGTGCCGCAATACGGTGTTCAACGCGCAGGCGCAGACGGGCGCGGAATTTGTGGGGCGGCTGCTGGCGCTGGGCGTGCGGCATTTCCGCGTGGAATTTCTGAACGAGCCGCCGGCCGAGGTGGCGCGGACGCTGGCCAAATACCGGCAGTTGCTGCGGGGGGAGATTTCCGGCACGCAACTCTGGCGCGAATTGAAACTGTTCAGTCAACTCGGGGTCACCCGCGGCCAGATGGGAAAATAATCGGCCTGGTAAACGATGACGAAAGCCCACCCACCTATGACCACACCCTCCACTGCCCGCCAGCGCACTTGTCGTGCCTGTGGCAAGAAGTTCGATTATCCGGTGAAAGGCAGCGAGGCCACGCGCCACCATTGCGAAGATTGCGTGGCGGTGCCGGCGGAGACGCGCAAGATTTTGGAACGGCTGAACAGCCGGGTGACGCAGTTGGAGCGGCAACTGGCGAGCCAGGCGCGCCGCCAGGAATCGCCTGCGCCGCCGGCCACATAGTGGAAAAATGACTTTCACACAGATTTTCGCTTCATTGGAAAATCAAATGGCCGTCCCAGTCTGCGACATGACATGTGTGGAAATGGGACTGCGGGCCAGCCACTTATTATCCCGAAATCCGAAGTTGGGAGGAAGGAATCAGGGAAATGCCCTGATCGGCAAGGGTAAGGCGACTGGGGGGAATATTTGCACACCCTGGTTGCAGGCGCGGCGCGCACGGAGTGACGCGCCCTACCACCAGGGGATCGCGGCAAGTCATTTCGAGTTCATGGCCAACTTCGGAGTTCGGGATCAGGTGTTCCAGAAGGTTTTGCCTTCGGTGCGTTGTTTGACTTTGATCTGGCCGAGGATGGCATGCCAGCCGATGTAAATTTTGTGCCATTCGGTCTCCAGGCTGCGCAACGAGCTGTCGCCCATATCCGCCAGATAGCGGAGCGAGGGGGCGTTGCCGATCAGCGCATGGATTTCCTCGCGGGTGGGGGAATGAATCTCCACGGAGGCGAAAATGAGCTCCAGTTCCTGCACGATGATGCTCTTGATTTCCAGGAAGTGGTTGTCATCAGCCACGGTGAACTTCTTCGCCCGGGCGAGGCCGATGAAGTGGTTGAACTGTTTCCAGCACTCGATATGCGTTTCGATTTGCGTGATAAGCTGGTTGATTTCCTTGGGTGTCATGGCCGGGCAGATTTGTTGGGGGCGGTTTGTGGAGACAAGAAAATGATGGCACCGCCGCGCAGTTCGCGGACGGTGATGCGCAGGCTGACGAAATGCAGGCTCACTTCCGAGAGGGGCATCTGCACCGCCCGGGCTTCTTTGAGCAACTCGAGCACGTCGGCCGCAATCGTCTGTAAAAGAGCCCGGGGGAAGGCGGAAGACACGGTCGAGGCGACGATGTTACCCTGCCGGTCCACGGTGATGGTGCCGACGGGCAGTTGTTGAATGGAGGCTTTGCCGCCGAAGAATTTTTTCAGGATTCCCATGATGCGACGAGTTGGCGGCTTTTTTCCAGCAGGTTTTCCTCCGACTCGGGCGGCCAGCCAAGGAGAAAGGCGTGGGTGTTGTTGGCCAGCAGGATTAATTGGCGTTCCGGGCTCACGCAGCCGACATGGGAGAGCGGTCCGGCTTCCAGCCGCTCACCCAGTCGTTGGGCAATTTCAGCGGCATGCTTCGTCCACGGTGCCAAAGTGTCCATATTTTGGGTGCCGAGTGCCTCAGGTTCGGTACCATCCAGCGGCACCGACACGACAAATTCCGCCCGTTCACGGGTGATCAGGGAGAGTTTCCACATGGTTTTCCGGTGCAGATCGCTCTCTTCGGAGTCGAGGCTGGGATTGGCGGTTTCATCCATCGTCTGGGCGGATTCCAGCAGGAGCGCATTGACGGGCTTGAATATCGTGCGTTCGCGGTCGGCTTCGGGCGGGAGGTTTTCAAAGGTGCCGGTCTTCCAGGCCAGTAACCGTTGAAAGGCGGCTTCGCCACGCGCGCCTTCACATTCTGCATCGCGCAATTCGCCGTCCAGAATCCATAGCCTGGCCACTAACGGCCCGCGCGTGATGCGCAGGACGGTGCTGCTGCGAGACAGGCATTCCATCTGGATAATGTCCATGAGGCTCTTGCTTTGCACGCCGCGAAAGCCGGTGTCATTGTCACGATCCGATTGGCCCAGCAGCGATTCAATGCATTCGCAAAACAATTTTCCGTTCCGCTGCATCTCGGTTTTCAACCAGAATAAATCCACGCCCAACGCATAGGCGCGGGAGCGGTATTCTTCCTCTTCCATGCCGCTCAACACCACCATGCGGATCCCGGGAAAACGGCGGCGCACGATGGCAATCATCTGCAAGCCGTCAATGCGGGGCATGACCAGATCCGAAATCAGGAGCCGGACTTCTTCGGTTTCCAGCAAGGCGAGCGCGCGTTTGGCGTTGTTCGCCGTCAGGATATCCGGATGACTGGGCAGGGTGGTCAGTTGGTCACGGCAAAGCGCAAGCCATTCGGCGTCGTCATCCAATATTAATATCTTATGCCGCGTCTCCATAGGTTTCTCTCTAATCGCTACCCGCGATTTCGGATAAATTCAAGCGATAAAGCATCCTATTTCAATAGCAAGCCGCGTTCCAACATAAAACTTGCTTTTTTAGCGTAAATGAGACAGAATGAGTACTTGCCAGTCCAAGCGTGGGACAAAATGATGCAGGAATCCGTAATTTTGGGCTGGCGCGGATTCTGCTGAACTATTCCAAGGCCGCCGGGTGGTGGATGTGAATAAATAACTCTAACTGAGTCATGGCAACATCAGTGACATCAAGATTTGCAAATTACTTGCGTGGACTATTAAGTCGCGCCGCCAGGCGGGTGTTGGTTGGGACCACGCCGCCGCCGCCGTTGGCCTCGGCTTCCAGCCGGTCGCCAGCGGTGTTGCCACCCAAGAAAAAGAAGGGTGGCCCTTCCGTCGCGGCCCCAGCGCCAGTGCCAGCGGCGTACGCTGCGCCGGTTGGCGGGTCGGTGCGTGGCCCCAGGGGGGAGGAGATAGAATTACCGCTGGCTCCAGTGATTGCCGGATTACCGCTTGAATTGCGGGCGAAATTGATGACTCCCTTGCCAGCGAACCGGACAATTTTGTTGCAGGCCGAAGTGGTGATCAGCCAGTTGGCCTTTGGGGCGGTCAAGATTTCTTTTGGCGAGTTGCGTCAGTTGGCCCCCGGCGTCTTCGTGAATTCGGGTGGGGACCTGGACAACAAGCTGATCAGCCTGCCGTTGCATGAAATTCTTCCGCGTGTAAATCCGGCGCTGCTGGCCCGTCGCTCGGCGAAAAAAGTGGAAGTAACCGATGAAATTGTCGGGCCGTTTTCGGAGCGTGGTCGTGGTTTTACTTTTACCACCCAGCCGCTGAAAAACGCGCCGCCCGCCCAGCCTTCGGCCCCGGCTTCCGCGCAGGCTCCAGCTCCCATCAGCTTTTCGCCTCCGGCCGCTGCGCGGCATGCTTCGCCGCCGCCGCCTGCTCCCAAAATGGTTTCGCCTGTGAACGGTGGCAATGGCCATGGCCATCCGCCGGTTTCACCAATGTCGCCACCGCGTTCGGTTACGCCAGCGGGTGGGGGCAGTCATGGGGCCTTGCCTCCTGGAGTTCGATTGAATGGCCGGACAGATGCCTCGGCCCCTGCGCCCGCGCCGATCCGGATGGCCCCAAGTCAGGGGGCCACGCCGGTGCCCGCACCCAAACCCGCTCCGGGAGCCGCGATTTTTGCCGCCCTTCGGGATCTATGTGAAAGCTGGCCTGAGGCCATAAAGAGTGAGGTCATGGATGGTCCGCTGGGGCAAGTGAGCGTGCCGTTGGACAGTGCCGTCATCCTCCCGGGATTGAAACGCGGACGAGTGGTGATGACATGGAAGCAGATTCGCCAGTTGGCGCAACCAGGCTCGGGTCCTTCAGCGAACGACAATTTGGAATTGGAGCTGCCGTTGAAGGTCATTGCGCCCATGTTCATGGCGGCGCAGAAAGGGGCAGTCCGACCGCAGACCAAGGCAACAGTTTCCACGGAAATCCCTGATTTGTTCTATGGCTTTCCGAAGCCGGGTGCCGCCGCACCTGCTGCCGATCCAGCTCCGGCTGCCGCTCCGGCCCCGGCCCCGGCCCCTGTCCCGTCTGCTCCTGTGATTCCGGTGGTGCCACCGCTGCCGCAGATGCAAATGGAGCAAATGCAGGCGGACACCAATTTCTATAGTTGGACGGAAAAGGGCGAGACGCCGGGGGAGGAAACCCGTGAAACAGATTTCTTGAACCGGCAGACCCACCCAAAGGATGTGGTTGCCCAAGCGGCGGCGTTGCCGGGAGTGGCAGGTGCGGTGGTGGGCATGCAAGATGGGCTGCGGGTAGCCAGCCAAGTGCCGACGGATCTGAACCCCGATACGCTGGCTGCCTTTTTGCCGCAGATTTTTGAGCGAGTAAACCAGAGTACGCGGGAATTGCGCATGGGAGCGCTGAATAATATCAGCTTTACTGTTGGCAAGGTGCCGTGGCGGATTTACCGGGTGAACGCAGTGTACTTCGCCATATTTGGGCGCCCCGCCGAACCGCTGCCATCGGCAAAACTAGCGCAATTGGCAGCGCAACTGGACCGCAAAAAACCCCAATAAATTTATGGCCATAATTAATCAAGCCACCAAGGAACTGCAGGTTAAGATCGTCTATTACGGTCCCGCGATGGGCGGCAAGACGACCAACCTCGTGCAGGTTCATGACCATGTGCAGACCGCCGCTGGTAACAAGGGTAAATTGGTTTCCCTTGCCACCAGTTCGGACCGCACTCTGTTCTTCGATTTTCTACCCATTGAGGCCATGACGATAAAGGGCTTTAAAACGAAGTTTCAGCTTTACACTGTCCCCGGTCAGGTGATATACAATACGACAAGACAATTGGTATTGCGTGGCGTGGACGGAATAGTATTCGTTGCGGATTCGCAATATGAGAAAATGCCTGAAAACGTTGAAAGTTTTCAAAACCTTGTGGATAATTTGAATTCGCTTAAGATCAACCTGGCGGAAATTCCATATGTGCTTCAATACAACAAGCGCGATCTCGCCAATATCGCCCCGATTGAATACATGGATTTTCTGCTGAACAACCGCGATACGCAGGTGCCGTCCTTTTCCGGCACCGCGCACAAGTGCGAGGGTGTGTTTGAAAGTTTGAACATGATCACGCGGATGTTGCTCCAAAAGTTCATCAACCAGTCCGTTCCCCAATACGCGTGACATGTCTACCCTGCCCCAGCTCATTGAAGAAGATATCCGAAGGTTGGGTGAAACCCTCCGCGAATATCTTACCCAAACCGATGCCACGTTGGCGCTCATTATTGACAAGGGCGGATTTCTAATCACGCACCAAGGCGATTCCGGCGAGGTGGATCTGATGACCATCGGTGCGCTGGCTTCCGGCGCTTTTATGGCGAGCCAGACCATCGCCGGATTGGTGAATGAAAAGGACTTTAATCACACCGCGTTGCAGGGTGAGAAGTTCAGCTTATTCACGGTCAATGTGGACGAGCATTGTTTGCTGGTCGTCGTTTTCCAATCCAAGACGGGCATTGGCGTCGTGAAGTACTATTCCGCTGCGGCTGTTAATCGTCTGGCCCGGCAACTCGCTGTGGCTCGTGAGCGCGACCCAGAAGGCGGCCTTGACTTGTCTGAAATGAACGTTGCCGACCCGCAAGGTTTGTTTCGCAAGAAAGATGATTAGTGCGGGTGGCTGGCCGATGGCGGCAGCAGCCCCATTCCGGTGAATGGTCGGCGGTGGTGATTTTCCTGGTTCTACGTTTCATCCTTTTCTTGCTGAAAGAAAAGGTGCCTTCCTTGAATTATTTGCTGGTTTGCCAATGGCAGCGGCATTAGGCTGACTGCAGATTCACCGTTCCAACTATGGACATTGTTTTTAACTGCCTGAACTGCGATCAGGAGCTGGCGGTAGACCAGTCCGGCGCGGGTTCACAAATCGAATGCCCCTCCTGTGGCGAAACGATCACCATTCCCGCCGCTTCCAAGGTGACGACGGGTTCATTGCCGGCCGCGCCGGGGGAGTCCACGGCGGCCGCGCCGAGCGCGATAAACACCTCGGCAGCCGCCAAGGTGGAACTGCACCTCAAGGTGCCAGTGCATGATAAACCGGCTGAGTCGCTGATTGGCAAGGCGAAGCCGCCGTTGGAAGTGGTGCAGAAGGGGGCGGGCAAGCGTCTCCGCATTCGCACGATTCGCCGCGCGGCCTGCGTGGAAAATGGACATGATCTGTTTGATGATAAAGTGGCGAGCTTCCTGCAAGACGTTGGCGAGTCCAACATTGTGAGCACCCACGTGGTGGTTTATGAGCAATTTGACGTCGGCATCCAGAAAATTATGACGGATTATGGGCTGCTGATCATATATCGTGGTTGAATCGCTTTGACTTGGCGAAAGCAGGCCGTTAACGTGCGCGCATGAAGCTTCGGTTTTCAATCTGGCTGGTGGTGTCGTTGGTGGTATTGCTGCCATCCCGCTCGCCCGCTCCTTTGGTATTTGTTCCTGGCGAGGGTTGGTATTACGAAAGTTATGGCGAATCCGCCAAATGGCAGCGCACGCGGGCCAAGGAGCAGTTGGAGGTGGCGGAGGAGGCTTTTAACCGGAAGGACTACAGCGTGGCTTTGCACGCGGCCAACCGCGTTCTGCGCATCTGGCCGCTATCGGATTACGCCCCCCGCGCGGCTTATTTGGAAGGGCGTTGTCTGGAGACCAAGCATCAGGACGAGGCGGCCTTCAAGGCTTACCAGCAACTCATTGATAAGTATCCCAAGAGCGGCCAATACAACGAAGTTCTCTGGCGGCAGTACGATATCGCCGATCGTTTCCTGGCCGGTGAATGGTTCCGGCTTTGGAACCTGATTCCCCTTTATCCTTCCATGGATGAGACTGCCAAGTTGTACGATAAGATTGTTAACAACGGTCCGTACAGCGAAGTGGCTCCCCATGCGCAGTTGCGGATTGGCGCGGCCCGCGAGAAACAGAGAAATTACGCCGACGCCGTGAAGGCCTATAGCACGGCCGCCGACCGCTACCATGACCAGCCCATTGCGGCTGATGCGATGTTCCGGGTTGGTTTGGCGTGGGAAAAGCAGGCCGACACTGCTGAATATGACCAGGGTGCTGCCGCCCAGGCCATCAATGCTTACACCGATTTCATGACATTCTATCCGGATGACAAGCGGGTGGCGGAGGCCCAAAAGTCCATCACCAAGCTCAAGGCTGAGCAAGTGCGTGGCAACTTCGAAATCGCCGAGTTTTACGAGCATGGTCACAAGTGGGCCGGTGCCATCGTTTATTATAACGCCGTCTTGCAGTTGGATGCCAATTCTCCGCTGGCTGCCCAGGCCCGGCAGCGGATCGAGGTTTTGAAACCAAGGCTGGCGGCGGCCACGCTGGCAAAATAAAATGCGCGCTTTCAAATTTATCCTTTCCGGTTTGGTTGCGGTTTTTCTGGTCGGTTGTGCCGGCTACCACCTTGGGCCAGTGAACGGCGCAACCGCCGGGGCGAAATCCATCGAGGTCCAACCTTTCAACAACCAGACGCTGCAGCCGCGTTTGGGTGATGCCATTACCCAATCCTTGCGTGAACGTCTGCAAACCGACGCCACTTATCGGCTGACGACCCGCGAAGGCGAGGGCGACCTCGTGGTCACCGGGGTGATTCACCAATACGCGCGGCAGGGACTCGGTTATTTGAACACGGATGTGACCACGCCGGAAAATTACCGGGTGGATTTGGTGGTGCATGTCACGGCGCGGGACCGGCTTTCGAACCGGCTGATTCTGGACAAGGATGTGCGAGCCCATACCTTTGTTCATATTGGCAATGATCTGGCCAGCGCCGAACGTCAGGCACTGCCCATTTTGGCGGAAGACCTGGCGCAAAACATAGCGGAACTGCTGACTTCGGGGTCCTGGTAAGCGTTTTTTTGAAACCTTTTGCCCGGCAGGCCGGTCTGTCTGGATGATGGTTCATTAATCAACACAATATGAAAATTAGCCTGACAACAATCACTTGTTTTGCCTTCGTGGCGGCGGCGTTGATCGCCACGCCTATCCCCAGTCGCGCCGGGGATGACACCAACGCTCCGGCGGCGGCGGTGCCAAAAAAGCACGCCGGACTGCCCATGCATGGCAAAGTCGCCGCCGTGGATGCCACGGCGATGACGTTTACCATCAACACCAACACGATTGCGATCACCTCCGCAACTAAAATCATGAAGGCTGGCCAGCCGGCGGTCTTTGCGGATATTACGGTTGGCGAGAACGTTGCCTGTTTTTACAAGAAGACTGACGCTGGTCAGCTCACGGCCGTTTCCGTGAGGATTGGCGAGAAGAAAAAGAAGGACGCTGCGCCGGCGGCGGACAAGTAAACGGGGGGGGCTTGCCTTCACGCCGCCGGTTCGCCAGCGGCGTGATTTAATTTTCCACCGCCAGGGGAAGATAGATGTGAAACGCGAGTCCGCTGCCGGGTTCACTTTCCAGGAAGATCTCGCCGAGGTGGGCCTGAATGGTTTCGCGCACTTGAAACAGTTCCAGACCGACTTTGGTGCCGCCAGGGCGCCGGTTGCGGAAGGGGTGAAAGATGTGTTCCCGGGCGTTTTTTTCCAGGCCTGGACTGTTGTCCTTGACGGTGAGGCAGGCATGGGGGCCGGGCTGCAACTGGCTGGGCACGCCGGCGGGCGGCCGCACGGTCGCGCAGCGTTCGAGGGAGATGACGATCCGTCCCCGCCGGTCTGCCAGCCCCTGCCAGGCGTGCAGACAGAGATCCATGATGGCTTGGTGGATTTGCGCGGAATCGGCGTTGACTTTGGGGCAATCGGCGTGGATGTGGGCCACGAGCTCCAATTTGGCCGGGATGATGGTGCGCAAGATCTGGAGGCTTTCCTCAATGACCGGTTGGAGCCGGATCGGCTTGAAATCCGGCGGTTGCCGCTGGCCCAGGAGGCGAAGCTGATGCACAAAATCCCGGGCATGATTGCTGGCCTCGAAGATTTGCTTGAGGGTGTCGCGGGCGGGATGGCCCTCCGGCAGATCCATGGCCACCAGTTCGGCGCTGCCGAGAATGCCGGCAATTTGATTGTTGAATTCGTGCGCCACGCCGCTGGCCAGTTGGTTAAGGGCCTGAAATTTTTGGGCCTGTAACAAGCTCAATTCCGTGGCCAGCCGCGCGCGTTCCCGCAGGATTCGCTGCGTGACATCCAATAATTGCCCCTGGACCATCCATTGCTGGCCATGGCGGATGGGCCGCCCTTGCTCCCAGACGGTGAGCCAGGCTCCACTGGCCTGCTGGAGCCGGTATTCCACGGCGAACGGATGATTATTCGCCACGGCGGTCTTGATCACTTCCAGGACGGATTCAAGGTCGTCGGGATGGATGCGCGGCGCCAGATGAAACGGTAATGCTTCCGGCTTGATTCCCAGCAAGGTGGGTGAGCCGCTGGCCTGTTCCAGCGTGCGGTGCCGGTCCACGCGCGCGCGATAAACCAGGCCG
>Ga0302275_10000643_pt1 | contig 39042 bp, 40 predicted proteins | sample III_Bog_N2_2_FD_200229 | JGI IMG/M metagenome (GOLD analysis project Ga0302275, IMG submission 200229) | Peat permafrost microbial communities from Stordalen Mire near Abisko, Sweden - III_Bog_N2_2 | ecosystem: Environmental > Terrestrial > Soil > Wetlands > Peat | place: Sweden: Abisko... | reverse complement strand
TAACTTATCAGAGTCTCAGCCAACGTCAACCGTTTTTTTCACTTTTCTTTCGGTCCGTTCGCCGCTTGCTTTTCTTTTACCGCCCCTTGCAGCATTCAACTTTCGTTGTTTGTACCGCGAAGGGAGAGACAGATTATCATACCCCCAACCCCTTGCAATAGTTTTTTGAAATTATTTTGGAGTGCTTGAAACCCAATGTTTTCAGCCGCAACCCTTCCGTAACCCTTCGCCGCACCCACCCACGGCCAATTTGCCCCAAAAGCGTTTTCAAAGGTACTACCCACTACTACCGGGTGCGACTTTCGATTTTTCTTCCACGCCAGATTGCATTTCAACGGTCTGACCCACCCTGACCCACTCTGACTTCCGCCGCTGGCACCCACACCAAAATGAGCCCAAAGGTCGGACTGACTCGGACTGACTCGGACTGACCCGGTCTCCGACGGCCGAATTCACCACCGCCATAAGCACAAAAGCATCATGGCCATGCGGCCGATCCCCTATTCCATTACCAAGTTTACCCGCGGACCTTGGACATAGGCTGTCCAAGGTGGGAGTATTTTTACAACAAAGAATCAACGGAACGAAGATCAAACCGTGACGACCTCAACCACAGATGAATCCTCAAGGAATTCCATCATTTAGCCTGGTTACGACCACAAACACCAACCAACGCCTACCCCATCCAGCATCCCAGCAACGAGCATCCCGCATCGCTTTTTTAGCCGTGATTGATTACCCGGCGCAATGCGCGTATTGTTGGCACCCGATGTCCGCTGAAGCCCAACTCACTCCCATGATGGCGCAGTATCGCCGCATCAAAGGCGAACTGCCCAAAGACGCGCTCTTGCTGTTCCGCCTGGGCGACTTTTACGAGATGTTCTTCGAGGATGCCCAGACCGGCGCGCAAGTCCTCAACCTCGCCCTCACCGCGCGCCACGGTATCCCCATGTGCGGCCTCCCCTTTCACGCCGCCAGCAATTACATCGCCCGCATCCTCAAAAGCGGACGCAAAGTCGCCATCTGCGAACAGCTGGAGGACGCCCGCCCCGGCAAGCTCGTCAAGCGCGAGGTCACGCAAATCCTCTCGCCCGGCACCCATTTTGACGAGCGCATGCTCGTGGCCGAGCGCAACAACTTCCTCGCCGCCGTCAATCCCGCCGGCAAACTGACCGGCCTCGCCCTCGTGGATCTGACCACCGGCGATTTTCTGGTCACCGAACTCGACGGCGAGGCCGCGCTGCTGGCCGAACTGGAACGCCTCCGCCCCGCCGAAATCATCCTCCCCACCGGTGCCCCGGCCGTGCGCGACCGTTTGCGCGGGGCCTTTCAAATCTTGAGCGAGTACGACGACTGGACCTTCGCGCCGGAAACCGCGTTTTTCACCGTGCGCGAACATTTCCAGGTGGCCACGCTCGATGGCTTCGGGTTGAAAGACCGGACCGCCGCCATCGGCGCGGCGGGCGGCGCGCTGCATTATCTGACCCAGAATCTGCGCCGCGACGTGAAGCATCTCACCCGCATTTCGTATTATCAGCGCGGCGATTATCTGACGCTCGATTACACCACCCTGCGCCACCTCGAAATCCTGGAGCCCCAGCATCACGACGCGCCGCGCAACTCCTCCCTCTACGGCGCGCTCAACCGCACCGCCACCCCCATGGGCGCGCGCCTGCTGCGCCAGTGGCTCTCCCAGCCCCTCGCCACCGTGGCCCCCATCTGCCAGCGGCAGGACGCCGTCCAGACCTTCCTCCAGAATTCCTTTGGGCTCGATAGTTTCCGGCAGCAGCTCGCCGGCGTGCGTGATTTGGAGCGCACCATCGGCCGCCTCAGCACCGGTTCCGGCAACGCCCGCGACCTCACCGCCCTGCGCCTCGCCCTGGAGCAACTCCCCGCCTTGAAGGCCACCTTGCGCCAGCTCGCCACCCCGGCACCGCCCGCGCCGGCCGGGACGTTGAGCGAGGAAGTGTTTCCGTCAGCGGAAAATCCGCCGGCGACGCCGGCATCCGCCCGCGCCCCCGCGCTCTTGGAACAGCTGGAGCTGCAGCTCTCCGCAGCGCCCGACCTCGTGGAACTGCTCGCCCGCGCCATCGTGGAAGAACCGCCCCTGGCCATCAAGGAAGGCGGCATGATCCGCGACGGCTTTGACGCCGCCCTCGACGAACTGCGCAGCGCCCAGCGCGGCGGCAAGGACTGGATCGCCAGATTGCAGGCCGATGAAATCGCGCGCACCGGCATCGCGTCCCTCAAGGTGCGCTTCAATTCCGTTTTCGGTTATTACATCGAAGTCACCAAATCCAATCTCGACAAAGTCCCGCCGCATTACCATCGCAAACAGACCATCGCCAACGGGGAACGCTTCATCACGCCCGAATTAAAGGACATGGAAGGCAAAATCCTCGGGGCCGAGGAACGCGGCGTGAAACTCGAATACGAATTGTTCCAGCGCGTGCGCGAGGAGGTGCTGGGGCAGCTCGCCAAAATCCAGCAAAGCGCCACCGCCCTGGCCCAGATGGATGTCCTGGCCGCGTTCGCCGAAACCGCGCGCCTGCACAATTATGTCCGCCCCCACGTGGGCGATGCCGGCATCGTGCAAATCCGCGACGGCCGCCATCCCGTCCTGGAACAACAACTCGTCGAAGAACGTTTCGTGCCCAACGACGCGGAATTGCAAGGCACCGGCATGTCGCCCGCCCACCCCGCGCCCGCCGGCCCGGCGGCAACCGGCGCCGCGCCGCCCCTGCCCCAGATCGCACTCATCACCGGACCCAACATGGCGGGCAAATCCACCTACATCCGGCAGGTGGCCCTGCTCACCCTGCTCGCCCACACCGGCAGCTTCGTGCCCGCCGCCGCCGCCCGCATTGATCTGGTGGACCGCATCTTCACGCGCATCGGGGCCAGCGACGACCTGGCGCGCGGCCAGAGCACGTTCATGGTGGAAATGACCGAGACCGCCAACATCCTCAACAACGCCACCCCGCGCAGCTTCATTGTGCTGGATGAAATCGGCCGCGGCACCAGCACGTTCGACGGCCTTTCGCTGGCCTGGTCCATCGTGGAGCACCTGCACCATCGCGTGGGGGCCAAAACCCTCTTTGCCACGCATTACCACGAACTCACCGAACTCTCCGCCCGCCTGCCCCGGCTGAAAAACTACAACGTGGCCGTGCGCGAATGGCACGACGCCATCGTGTTTCTCCGCAAAATCGTGGCCGGCGGCACCGACAAAAGCTACGGCATCCAGGTGGCGCGTCTGGCCGGGGTGCCCAAGGCAGTGCTGGAACGCGCGAAACAGATCCTGTCCAACCTCGAGGAATCCGAACTCACGCCCGAAGGCAACGTGCGCGCCCCCCGCCGCCAGCACGACCGCGACAAGCTGAAGCACCTCGCCCCCGTGCCGCAGTTGGACCTGTTTCAGTAAGCGGTCCTGCCGGGGCAGGGTCCCATGATCCATCCGGGCATCGGCGGGAATGGCGCGCCACAAAAATTGCAAAACATTTGACAAATCAGCCCGGAGACTCAAATACTTCAGGACAACACTCTGGACCGGCGCCAGAAAAGGCGTGGCCGGAAGTCAAATCAGCTTGGGATTAAATTTAGGCGTTGCGTTTAAAATGCTTGGGTCGCAGAGGAAAAGCATTCATGGCAAAATCAGCTCCAACTAAACCCGAGGCCTCCCTCTGGATGCCAACGGGAGTCCAGGCCGCAAAGATTGCGCTGTCGTATTTTGGCCTGGGCTGCCTGTGGATTCTGGGATCCGGCTGGCTGCTGCACCATCTGGTCCACGACGAAACCCTGGCCGCCTGGCTTGAAATCATCAAGGGCTGGCTTTTCGTCTCGGTCACCGCCGCGCTGCTGGGCCTGGTCCTGCACCGGTATTTCCGGGAAATCCGGCGCGCGGCCCGCCACCTCCAGGAGGAAATCACCGCGCTCAAGCAGGCCGAACTGGCCCTGAAACAAACTGAGCAAAACTACCGCGAAATCTTCAACGCCACCAACGAAGCCATCTTCCTCCACGACGCCCAAACCGGGGCCGTGCTGGATGTGAACGACACCATGTTGCGCATGTACGGCTACGCCTCGAAAGCCGAATTTCTGGCCGACCCAATCCAGGATTCCAGCCCGCTCTACAGCATCGCGGAGGCGAAGCGCCGCATCCAACTGGCGGCCGCGCAGGGCCCGCAAGTGTTCGAGTGGCTGGCCCGCAAAAAGAATGGCGCCGAATTCTGGGCGGAGGTTTCCCTGCGCGGCTCCCAGATCGGCGGCCAGGCGCGGGTGCTGGCGGTGATCCGCGACGTTTCCTCGCGCAAGCAGATGGAGCAGGCCCTGCGCCTGTCGGAAATGAAATTCTCCCAGGCCTTCGCCAACAACCCCGCCGCCATTGCGCTGACTCGCCTCGCGGATCGCGTGGTCCTGGAAATCAACGACACCTGGGTGACCCTGTTCGGCTTCCGCCGCGACGAAGTCGTGGGCCATTCCGCCCGTCACCTCTGGCTCAACCAGGACGCGGCCGAACTCTTGTTACAAGAACTGCGCCAGCACGGCGTCGTGCGCGACCGGGAACAGGAGTTTCGCAAGAAAACCGGCGAATTCTTCACCGTGCAATTTTCCGCCCAGATTCTGGAACTGGAGTCCCAGCCCGTGATCCTGGCAACCCTCGTGGACGTCACCGCGCGCAAACAGGCCGAAAACACCTTGCGCGAGCGGGAAAACCAGCTCCGCCTGTTTGTCGAACACAGCCCGGCCGCCATCGCCATGGTGGATAAAAACATGCGGTATCTGGTCGTCAGCCACCGCTGGATCGCCGATTACCACCTCAAGGAACACAACCTGGTCGGCCGCAGCCACTATGAAATCTTTCCGGAGATTCCCCAGCGCTGGAAAGAGGTCCACCGGCGCTGCCTCGCCGGCGCAACCGAAAAATGCGAGTCCGACGCCCTCCGCCGCGCCGACGGCCAGGTGGACTGGGTGCGCTGGGAAATCCGGCCCTGGCGCACCGCCACCGGCGTGGTCGGCGGCTTGATTCTCTTTTCCGAACTGCTCACCGCCCGCATGCGCGCCGAGGCCGCCATCCGCGAATTGAACCGCACCCTGGACCAGCGCGTGCAGGCGCGCACCGCCGAACTGCGCGCCTCCAACGAGGAACTGGACTCCTTTGCCTACGCCGTCTCGCACGATCTTCGGGCGCCCTTGCGCGCCATGAACGGGTTCAGCCAGGCTCTGCTCGAGGATTTCGGCCCTCAGCTGCCCCAGTCCGCGCGCGATTACCTTGGCCTCATCCAATCGAGCAGCCGCCAGATGAGCGAATTGATCCACGGCCTCCTGCGCCTCTCCCGCAGCATGCGCGCCAGTTTGCAGCGCGCCACCGTGGACCTTTCCCGCCTCGCCACGCGGATTTTAAACGATTTGCAACAAGCCGAACCCCGGCCCGCGATGACGTGGACCGTGCAGCCGGGCCTGGTGGCCAGTGGCGACGAGCGGCTTCTGGAAGTGGTGCTCACCAACCTGCTCGGCAATGCCTGGAAATACACCGCCCGCACCCCCGAACCACACATCCAGGTCCGCGGCCACGCCCCCACCTTCGTCGTGGCCGACAACGGCGCGGGGTTCGACATGCAACATGCCGCCAAGCTCTTTCAGCCCTTTCAGCGCCTGCACCGCGAGGATGAATTTCCCGGCGTCGGCATCGGCCTGGCCACCGTGCAACGCATCATCCGCCGCCACGGCGGCGAAATTTCCGCCGTCGCCACCCCCGGCGCGGGGGCCACGTTCAGCTTCACCCTGCCCGCGTCTGCATCCCCTGACCCCCAAGCCCCCATTCCCGCCCCGCCGGCTGATGACCCCCTGCGGGCGGCTGGACGCCGCGAAAATCAAGAATATGGACGCGCTAAAAATCCTGTACATTGAGGACAAACTTTCGGATTTCCTCCTCGTCGAACGGCACCTCAAAAAAAATGGCCTGGTCGCGGAGTGCCGGCGCGTGGACAACCAGGAAGAACTCCAAGCCGCGCTCCACGATCACCCTTGGGATTTGGTGCTCTCCGACTTCAACGTCCCGACGCTGCCCTTTGAAGAAACCTTGCGGCTGCTCCGGCCCCGCCTGGAGGATCTGCCGCTGATTCTGGTCTCCGGCAGCGTGGGCGAGGAACGCGCCGTCGAACTGCTCAAACAGGGGGTTTGGGATTTCGTGCTCAAGGACAACCTCACGCGCCTGACCCCCGCCATCACCCGCAATTTGCGCGATATCGCCGACCGGCGGGCCCGCACCGCGGCGGAGGCCGCCCTGCGCGACAGCGAAGAACAATTCCGCGCCATGTTTGAACTGGCGTCCATCGGCATGGCCCAGGCCGACCCGCACACGGGACAGCTCCAGCGGGTGAACCGGAAGCTGTGTGACATCACCGGTTACTCCCCCGCCGAATTGCAGCAACTCACCGTGCGGGACATCACTCATCCCCAGGATCGGGACCTGGATTGGGACCTCTTCCAGCGGGTCGTCCGGGGCGAAACCGCGAACTACCACATCGAAAAACGCTATGTGCGCAAGGATCAGCAACTGGTCTGGGTCAATGTCAACATGGCCCTCATCCGCGATGCCGCCGGCCAGCCCATGCGCACCGTCGCCACCATTGAGGACATCACCGCCCGCCGGCTCGCGGAGGAGGAGCGCCGGCGGCTCAGCGCCGCGCTGGATCAGGCGGCGGAATCCATCGTCATCACCGATCTCAACGCCGACATTCTGTATGTCAACCCCGCCTTTGAACGCATCACCGGCTATTCCCGCCAGGAGGTCATCGGCCGGAACCCCCGCCTCCTGAACAGCCGGCAACACGGCCCGGATTTCTATCGGCGGCTGTGGAGCACCCTCGTCCGCGGCGAAGTCTGGCACGGCCATTTTGTGAACCGCCGCAAGGATGGCACCCTCTTTGAGGAGGACGCCACCATCTCGCCCGTCCGCGATGCGGCGGGAACCATCGTCAACTACATTGCCATCAAACTGGATGTCACCCGCGAAATGGCCCTGGAAAATCAATACCGCCAGTCGCAAAAACTGGAGGGCATCGGCCAGCTCGCCGGCGGCGTGGCCCATGATTTCAACAACATTCTCACCTCCATCCTGATGCAGGTCGAACTGGCCAGCCTGGAGCCCGGCCTGCCCCGGGGCGTCCGGGACGGCCTGGGGCAAATCCGCAAGGACGCCGACCGCGCCGCGGGCCTCACCCGCCAGTTGCTCCTCTTCGGTCGCCGCCAAGTCATGCAGTCACACGACCTTGACCTGAACGAAATCGTCATCAACCTCGCCAAAATGCTCCAGCGAATCATCGGCGAAGATGTGCACCTGCAACTCAACCTGCCCCCCGCGCCCCTGCTGACCCATGCCGATCCCGGCATGCTCGAACAGGTCGCCATGAACCTCGCCGTCAACGCCCGCGACGCCATGCCCAACGGCGGCCGACTGCTCCTCCGCACCTCCGAAAAAATCGTGGATGACACCAGCCCCCCCGAACACCCCGACGCCCATCCGGGCCGGTACGTCTGCTTGAGCGTCACCGACACCGGCTGCGGCATTCCGCCGGAGGTCCTGCCCCGGATTTTCGAGCCCTTCTTCACCACCAAGGAAGCCGGCAAAGGCACCGGCTTGGGCCTGGCCACCGTGTTTGGCATCGTCCGCCAACACCACGGCTGGCTCATGGTGGAGACGGAGCTCAGAAAGGGCACCACCTTCAAGGTGTTTCTTCCGGCCAGCACCGCCGCCGCCGCCACGCCGGTGGCACCGGTCGCGCCCGCCCCCCAGCCCCGCGGCAGCGAAGTCATCTTGCTCGTCGAAGACGACCGCGCCGTGCGCCAATCCGCCGCCACCATCTTGAAGCACCAGGGCTACCAAGTCCTGGAAGCCAGCAGCGGCATCGAAGCCCTCCGCGTCTGGACCGGACATCGGGACGAAATTGATCTCTTATTCACCGACCTCGTCATGCCCGATGGGCTGGGCGGACGTGAGCTGGCGGAACAACTGCTGGCCGACAAACCCACCCTGAAAATCATATTTGCCAGCGGTTACAGCGGCGAGATCGCCGGCCAGGAAACCCAGTTGCGCTCCGGCAGGAACTTCCTGCAAAAACCCTACCGCCCCGAGGAACTCCTGAAAATCATCCGCCGCGGCCTCGACTGACACGCGGGAACGGGGGGAACCGGCTTCCGGCCGGATTTCGTTCGCGCCAGCAGCGGGTAACGTCCCGGCGTTATGCACGAACGAGCCGCTTTCCCCGTGACGCCGATTCCACCGCAAACCGCGCCCACCAAAATTCACCGCAAAACCCCTTTGTTTTTCGTTAAAGCTCACATTTTAACCCGAACTCCGAAGGGGGGCAATGAAATCGAAAAGCCATGTCGCGGGCCCATCGTTGGTGGGGCGCGTCACTCCGTGTACGCCGCGCCTGCCACCAGCGGGTGCAAAATTTCCCCGGCCTCGCCTTCCCGACCCGCTGCCGATCAAGACTTTGATCGAGTTTCCCACACCAACTACGGAGTTCGGGTTTAAACGTCCCACACTTGCACAAAACGTTGTATATCTGCATATTGCAACCTTAACCCTGAAACCTTCCACCTTGAACCTTTCCCAATGTTAGCCGCTAACGCATTTTTGAAAATAAATGCCGGAAAAGGGTGAAATGCGTTAGCCGCTAACAACCCGGTTTTCCCGAACCCTGCTAGACTCGCTTCCGATGCAGGGCTGCCACCATCAAGCCCGGAGGGCGAAAGACCATAGCCCAGCGATTGATCGCTGGGTTCGCGTGGCTCTTTGTACGAAGTCCCGTCCGGGACGAAAGAACCCCCGCCAGCCTGGCTGCCGTCGCGCAGCCACCAAAGTAGCACCGCCGTCTCGGCTGCGAGTGCAGGCACCGTCTCGGTGCCAGATCCCCATCGCACGGCCATCCACCATCCACCCAATAACGGCCAAAAACCCCTGAAATATCACTTTTTACACTATGAAACAGTCAATAACATACACGCCAGAATGCCCGCCGGTCAGCCCCCAACCTTCCGGCTCCGCTTTTGATCTGAAACTATCTTGAGCCCATTCATCCTTCATCTTTCATCCTTCATAATTTGTGAAAACCCCCGAAATATCACTTTTTACGCTTTGAAACTCGAATCCACAACCTCCGAAACATCCCGGCCACACGCCAACCCTTGGGCGGTAGGGCGCGTCACTCCGTGCGCGCCGCTATTGACATCCAGGTCGGCAAGCTATCCCAGTTGCCACTTTCCTACTGCATTGCTGGGGCTCTCAAGAAACACATGATGCCGGAGACCTTCCAACGCCGTAGCGCAGACTGGCAGTCTGCTGGTTCGCAGGTTGATAACCTGCGGCGCGGCGCGAGGAGTCGCGCGTCCGGGTTTACCAGGTCCCGCCGACTGCCAGTCGGCGAAACCGCAGACAAACGGTCTGCGCTACAAACCTCATGGTGCCGCCGGCCACCTGACCTGGCGCAGGCCAGTTTCTTCCTGCATCAGCCCAGTCGGGGTCCCGGCTTGAAACTCCCCGAAATAACACTTTTATCACGGTGAAACCGACATGAACGCAGCTCTCAAAATTCCTGGCCACCCAAGTTGCATTGCGGTCCCCCACCCGCTCCCGGCACCAGCAACGAGTTTGTGCGTGCGGATTTTGGTGCGCGCCTTTATCTTCATCCCGCATTTTATGGCCATTTTAAAACCCTTTGCCGCCCTGCGGCCCAAAACCGAACTCGCCGCCCAAATCTGCGAACTGCCCTACGACGTCATGTCGTCGGAGGAGGCGCGCCAAATGGCCGCCGGCAACCCCTTGAGCTTTCTGCACGTCAGCAAACCGGAAATTGATCTGCCCGCCGGCACAGACCCGTATTCCCCCGCGGTTTATGGCCGGGGTCGGGAAAATTTCCAGCAGCTCATCGCGCAGGGCGCGCTCCGGCAGGATGGCCAGCCTTGTTTTTATTTGTACCGCCAAATCATGGGCCAGCACGCTCAGACCGGTCTGGTGGCCGCCGCCAGTTGCGAGGAATATCTTCAGAACATCATCAAGAAGCATGAGTTGACCCGGGTGGACAAGGAGGATGACCGGGTGCGCCATATTGAGGCGCTGGATGCGCAGACTGGCCCGGTGTTTCTGACCTATCGTGCCGTGGCTGAGTTTGACGCCTTCGTGACCCGGAAGCTGGCCGAACCGCCCGCCGTGGATTTCACCGCCAAGGACGGCGTGCGTCACACCGCCTGGACCCTGGCCACCGCCGACGAAATCCGGTTCGTCGAGGCGCAGTTCGCGCGGATTCCCGCTTTGTACATTGCGGACGGACACCACCGCAGCGCGGCGGCGGGCCGGATCTTCAAATCCCGCGCGGGCGCGGGTCACAGCGGACAGTTTTTGGCGGTGATTTTCCCGCATAACCAGATGCAGATCCTGCCGTACAACCGGGTCTTGAAGGATTTGAACGGCCTCACGCCGGAGCAGTTGCGGCAAAAACTGGCGGCGGTTTTCGAAGTCAAATCGCCGGGCGCGCCCAAGCCGGGCCGCAAGCATGAACTGGGTTTCTACCTGAACGGACGGTGGGAGACGCTGACCTTCAAGCCGCAATTCACGGCCACCAGCGATCCGATCGAGCGGCTGGACGTGACCCTGTTGCAGAAGCAGGTTCTGGCCCCGGTGTTCGGCATTGACGATCCGCGCACGAGCAAGCGCATCAACTTTGTCGGCGGCATTCGCGGCACGGCGGAATTGGAAAAGCTGGTGAACAGCGGCGACTACGCCTGCGCGTTCTCAATGTTCCCCACCAGCATCGAGGATTTGATGAGCATCGCCGATGCCGGCGGCATCATGCCGCCGAAGAGCACCTGGTTCGAGCCGAAGCTCCGCGACGCGATGTTCTGCCACATGATTTGACGAGTGATGCGTGAGGCGTGATGCGTGAAGGATACTTAACGAATGATCGCGCCTTTGGCCAAATTCATTGACTGGTCGGTCCTCCAGATCGGCTATGCGATGCTGCCGCAATCCATGTGGCGGGAGTCCGCCAACGAACGGGATTTAAAACTGGAGCAAGCGGTCCAATTTCTGAACGGGCCGGACTTCATCCCGGCCGAAAGCGAGCCGGCGCAGCTCGTTTTTTTCCCGACGCCCCGGGCGGTCGCTTTCGCTTTCCCACGCCGCGACCGTGCGAGTTCGCGGAGAACAATGTCGTTCATGGCCGCCTATACCGTTGCGCGGACGCCTGGCAGAACAGGCCGGTGATCGTCTCGCTGCATGGCGGCGGTGACTTTCCCGGTCATCAGTTCGCATTTCACTTGTTCGCCCGCCGCTGCCACCAGGCGGGATTCAATGCCGTCACCTTGGAATTGCCTTACCACTTTCAACGCCGTCCACGCCGGTATGGTCGAGTGGCAATCCTTCGCCAGTATGGGTTGATCAGCCGGGATTACTTGCAGATGGCAAAGACCTATGCGCAGGCGGTGGCCGAAATCCGCAGTCTGGGCGGGTGGTTGTTGGCGGAAGGTTGCCCTGCCGTGGCGCTGGTGGGAGTTTCGCTCGGCGGTTACCTGGCAGGATTGACGGGGTGCGGCGATGCGCGTCTGGCCTCAATCGTTATGATCATGCCAGCCGCGCGCATGGGGCTTCTTTTGTCGCAGGCTGCACCAGTCCGCCGACGTCGCGTTCAAGAGGCGATACTGCGGCGGCGGGCGGCGAGTGAGGAACTGGACAGGACTCCGTTAAACCTGACCTCAGCCCGGCCGCCGATCTCCAAGGAAAATGTGTTATTGATCGAAGGGATGCATGATCTAATGGTGGCGGACTCCCCGAACGAACTTTGGCAGTCATGGGGTCAGCCCGAGATCTGGCGACTGCCGGTCATATCAGCACAGCCATGGCCACCTCGATGCCGGGCTTGTCGGGCCGCATCCTGCGCTGGCTGGTGCCACGGCTGAACGAGCCCACCGATCACGCACGATCAAACAAAGCTGCCGCACAATGATTTATTTACGCATCACACACCTGCGCACCTGCGCCACATAAAACGTGTTTTTGGGTGGTCTTTTTGCGTGTTCCATGATAATTAGATAATTAATTACTTGAAAGCGGAAATGTGAAATGCTTGGAATATTTTATATGAAAAAAACTTTTGCGTTGAAGGCCGCCTGCCAGAACCGATTCAATTATTGGTTGTTTGCGGCCGGAACCATGGCGTTGGTTTTTATTGGGGAAGGGTGTGTCGCCACCTCGCCCGGCCCCACGAGTTGCGCCCCGCCAGCGCAGCCGGGTGCACAGGAAGTGGTGCAAAAGGATCCCTTGTCGTATGGGGCGGTTACGTCGACCGTCAAAAAAGGGGAAACCACCCAGGAGGAAATTGTCCGTCTGTTTGGAGCGCCCAATATCACCACCATCAACGCTGGTTCCGAGGAGGTCTGGGTTTATGATCGCATCTCCAGCACCACCCAGCAAAACGGATGGTCTGAAGCCCGGCGTTTTGGAAACTATTTCAAACTGGATGCAGTTGCGGTGGGCGGTAATTCTGGCGCGGCTTCGGGGAGCGGGAAAAGCGGCAGCAGTCATGAGAGTTCCACCCGGACCTTGACGGTTATCATTAATTTTGATGCCACAAAGAAGGTGAAGGATTATAGCGCCAGGGCGACTCAATTTTAAATGATGCTATCTGGCTGGACGAGCGATAATGGTTTATGAAAACGAGATTTTCAGTGCTGGCTGGCGCGTTATTGTTGCTGGCTGGATGCGTGGTTCATACGCGGCCGGTGGTTGCGCAACCGGAAATGCACCAACCGCAAATTGACTTCCTGTTCTCGCAATGGGGCGAAGAGGACCAGCGTCAAAACGAGGCGTTGGGTGAGCGGGTTTATGATAAAGACTTTGACTTGGTTTTTTCAGCCATCGTCACCGGTTTTTCAGACATTGGGTTCTCGGTGAGAAACATGGAGCGCCAGTCTGGCTACATTCTTGCTCATGGTCCAAGCCCCATCCCTGACCCTGAATATCGGTCGCTAGTGCAGGCCTCGTGCGATGAGATAAACAAGGTGGCAACCCGGACATGGCATCCCAATCCGGGCCGGGCGGCCAAATCGGTGACCATTACGCTGGTTCGGCTGGATGCCAATAAAGTGAAAGTGAAAATGCGGATCGCCGCCGGCCGGTTTCAGGATTACCCGCCTTTAATGCGAGCCGAATACCAACGTCTGTGGCAGGCGTTGGAGCGACAGATATTCTTGGACGAAAACCTGGACAGGGTTAAGAAATAGCTGTTAGGCGCAGGCATGCGTGAGGCGTGGGGCGTGAATCGCGTTTGGTGCATAATGTTTTTTTACGCATCACGCATCACGCATCAATCCGTCATTTCCGGCGTGCCTTTCGGGCTTTTCGCGGTTAATACTTCCCGGTGCCCTCGCGCTTGCAACGCAGTTTGCGCACCACGTTTCTCGGCCTGGCCGCCAACGTGGCGCTCACCATTGCGAAATTCCTCGCCGGCATCCTCGGCCATTCGCAGGCGCTCATCGCGGATGCCGTGGAGTCGCTGGCGGATATTTTCAGCTCCATCATTGTCTGGCGCGGACTGGTGGTGGCCGAGACCCCCCCGGACGAGGATCATCCTTACGGCCATGGCAAGGCCGAACCGCTCGCGGCGGCGATTATTTCCGCCATGCTGATGCTGGCGGCAGGGTTGATTGCGTTTCACTCTTTCCAGGGCCTCATCAAGCCCCGGATGGCACCCTCGGGTTGGACGCTGTTCGTGCTCGTGGCTGTCATTGCGGTCAAGGAAACCCTGTTCCGGTTTGTCGTGCATGAGGCGAAACATGTGGACAGCCCGGCCGTCAAGGCGGATGCCTGGCACCATCGCAGCGACGCCATCACCTCGGTGGCGGCGTTCATTGGCATCAGCATCGCCCTGCTGGGCGGCAAGGGGTACGAAAATGCCGACAACTGGGCGGCCCTGGTGGCGGCGTGCGTCATTGCCTTCAATGGCTGGATATTGCTGCGCCCGGCGTTCAACGATTTGATGGATCGCTCGCCCGACCCCGAAATTGTGGGCCAGGTCCGGCGGCTCGCCGCCACCCTTCCAGGCGTGGAGGGGGTGGAAAAATGTTTCGTGCGCAAGATGGGTTACCACCTGTATGCCGACATGCATGTGAAGGTCAATCCCGAGATGACCGTGGTGCGTTCGCACGCCATTGCCCATGCGGTGAAAGACAAGATTCGCGCCGAACTGCCGGCCGTCAGCGATGTGCTGGTGCATATTGAGCCGGCCGACCGGATCACCCCCGCTTTGCCGTGAACCCGGATACGCATTTCAAAGGCTGGGCCAAGCCCGGCCCCGTTCCTCCCGGTTTGGAGGCCATGGACCCGGCCAGGGCCGCCCCCCTGACGTTGTCACCGCAGGAATCGCTCGACGCCATCAGCGGCCATTTCCGCCTGTTCCAACTCAGCGATGGCCACCGTTTCTCCACCGATGACATCCTGACCGCATGGTATGGCTCCAGTTGGTGTCCCACGGCGCGGCGGGTGCTGGATTTGGGGAGCGGCATCGGCACGGTGGGCATGATTTGCGCCTGGCGTTTGCCCGGATCCCGGCTGGTGACGGTCGAGGCCCAGGCGGAGAGCGTGGCGCTGGCGCGGAAGTCGGCGTGCTATAATGGACTGACGGACCGGTACGAAATTCGCGAGGGCGATTTTCGCGCCCCGGACATGTTTGCGCCCGGCGAGACGTTTGATCTGGTCACCGGCAGTCCGCCGTATTTCCCGCCGGATTCGGGCATCAAAAGCGAGCATCCCCAGAAGCTGGCCTGCCGCTTTGAACTGCGCGGCACGGTGGCGGATTATTGTGCCACCGCAGCCCGCCGCCTCGCGCCCGGCGGATTTTTTGCCTGCGTGTTTCCCCATGAACCTGCCCAGCGCGCGCGGGTGGAGGCGGGCGCCCGGGAAGCGCAGTTGGTGATTGTCCGCAAACGGCCGGTGGTTTTCCGGGAGGGTGATCCCCCGTTGGTGGCCCTGTTCGGCCTGATGCGGGCGGAGGACTTGCCGGAATGGTTTCGCGGCCAGACCTGGACCGAGCCCGATTTGATCATCCGCACCCGCGACGGGAGGATTCACCCGGAATATTCCGCCGTAAAGCTGGCGATTGGGTTTCCGCCGTGAATCCCCAGCCGTCAAGTTCCGTCAAGTGAAAATGAGTGAAACGGTCGTTGACACGTTTGCCTCACAGGCTTAACTTATGTAAAAAACTGCAACTGACCAATGATCCTTCGTATTTGCTTAATTGTGGCCATCCTTGCCGGCCTTGGCGCGGGTGGCATTGCGTATTATGAGTCCACCACGCAGATTCCGCAGCTTACGGGCCAGCGCGACAATGAGAAAAACCTCAAGGACACCGAAATCACCGCCCACAACAAGACCAAGGGCGAGTTGAAGAAAACCCAGGGCGTGCTGGCGCAGACGCAGCAGGAATTGGCCGACACCAAGTCGGAACGCGACAAGGCTGTGGCCCGCGCGGAAGCTGAAGCAAAACAGGCGGAAGATTTGACCGCCAAGCTCACCAAGACCACGGCTGACCTGAAAGACGCCAACGATACGGTGACCGCGTACAAGTCGAGCGGGTTGTCGCCGGATGAAGTGGTGAAGCTGAACAGCAATTTACAGGATGCCAACAAGAAGATTGCAGCCATAAATGGAGAGAAGCTGCTGTTGCAACGTCAGCTCACGGTAGCCAAAGCTGAATTGAACAAATTCATTGATCCAGATTCCTTTGTCAAATTGCCATCCAGCCTTAAGGGCACCATTGTTGCGGTGGATCCCAAGTGGGATTTTGTGGTGATCAATGTTGGTGGTGATGATGGTGTCCTCAAGGAAGGGGAAATGCTGGTCAGCCGTCAAGGCCGGTTGGTGGGCAAGGTCATCATTCGCACGGTGGAAAAAGCCCGCTGCATCGCCAACATTGTGCCCGGTTGGAGTTTGGGTGAAATGATTGAAGGAGATGTGGTCACGCCCGCACATCCGGCTTCTTCCTGATATGAAATTCCGCGCCGCGCATTTTTTGCTCCTGCTGGTTTTGGCCGCCACCGTTGTGGTGATCACGGGGTGTGCCACGGAGCCAGACAATGCATCGGTCCGGCCGTGGGATTCGTCGGAAGGTTTTGGCGGTGGCGCGCTGGGCGGAATGATGAACGAGCAGCACCATTGAGGTCCTGACCCCCCAAGCAACCAAGTTTTCAGTTTTCGCGAAGCCCAAGGCAACTCCTTGGGCTTTGTTTTTATCCCGAACTCCGACCTTGCCCGGGGAGCACACGCGCCCCGCGTGTGGTTTTCCGCGCCTCGCGGAAAACCGCGAGCGCACAAAACCCGTCCGAGTGATTTTCCGACGTCCGCACGCAAACTGGCCGCAAGCGCAGTATGTCCAACCGTACCCGATGGCAGGGGTGATCCCCAACTTCGGAATTCAGGTTTATCCGCTCCTGCCGCTTGCGAAGAGTCGTTATTTTGAAGAGGACGGACGGATCCGGAGGCAACGGGAGGGAGTGAAAACAAACTGAACCGTGGCGTCGTGGGCTTCGGCGGGGATTTGTTCCCGCACTTGGAGGTCATGGGCCACACCACACTTGATGCCGCTGGCCGCAGCGAGAATCCGGTCGTAAAAACCCCGTCCGCGGCCCAGACGGTTGCCCGTGAGATCAAACGCCACGCCGGGGACCAGCACCAAATCCAGGCGATCCAGGGGCACACTGGGGCAACTCGCCAGCGGCTCCCGGACCCCGAACTTGCCGGTGACGATGTCGGTGTCCAGATGGACCACCCGGCGCGCGGAATAGGTTTGCGTGGCGGGACCGAAACCGGGCAGCGCGCATATTTTTCTGGTGGTGAGGCATTTTTCCAGCAGGGGCCAGACATCCAATTCATCGGCCAGGGGGGCGAAAAACAGGATGGTGTGGGCGCTGCGCAACTGGGGTTCTAGGCGCGCGCAGAGATCCATGGATTCCGCCATGCGCACTGCCGGGGAAATGCGCTCCAGGGCGGTGCGGATTTTATCACGCAGGCTGGCTTTGGCAGCGGCAACGGGAACATTCATGGGTTTGCCATTGATGAAAAATGTCGCTGAGTTCAACCCGGCGTCGGTTTCCGGTGTTCGACAAATTGGGCGCGCCATTTTTCGAGGCGTTCCTTGATTTTCTTTTCCACGCCTTGTTCGGTCGGGTGGTAGAAGGTTTTGTCCACGCCCAAATAATCCTGGGCCACAAAATGGTCCTTGCCTTCGTGAGCGTATTGGTAGCCCTGGCCGTGGCCCAACCGCTTGGCCCCCGGATAATGGGCATCGCGCAGATGTTCCGGCACGGGCAGGGTGCGGCCGGAACGGACTTCCTCCAAGGCGGCCCCAATGGCGGCCACGGCGCTGTTGCTCTTGTTGGCGGTGGCAATGTAAATCGCGGCCTCGGCAAGCGGAATCTGGGCCTCGGGCCAGCCCACAAATTCGGACGCCTGCAACGCGGCGATGGCCAGCACCAGCGCCATGGGATCGGCCAACCCCACGTCTTCGGACGCGCAGATCACAATGCGCCGGGCGATGAAGCGCGGGTCCTCGCCCGCGTGAATCATCTTGGCCAGCCAGTATAGCGCGGCATCGGGATCACTCCCGCGCATGGATTTGATGAACGCGGAAATGGTGTCGAAATGCGCATCGCCATCGCCATCATACACCACGGCCTTTTTCTGGATGCTTTGCTCGGCCACCGTCAGGGTCAGACGCACGACCCCATCCGCATCGGGCGCGGTGGTGAGGGCGGCGATTTCGAGCGAGTTCAAAGCTTTGCGCGCGTCGCCGTCGGCGATGTTGGCGAGATGGCGCAAGGCCGCCTCCTCGGCGGCGATTTTCAGGTAGCCCAGGCCGCGTTCGGCATCGAGCAGAGCGCGCTGGCACAGGGCCAGCAGATCGTCGGCCGTAAGCGGGCGCAGCTCGAAAATTTGCGAGCGGGAAACCAGCGGCGAATTGACAAAGAAAAACGGATTGTGCGTGGTGGCGCCGATGAGTTTGATCACGCCGCTTTCGACATCGGGCAGGAGCACATCCTGTTGCGCCTTGTTGAAGCGGTGGATTTCATCAATGAACAGGATCGTGGCGGCCCCGGTGTTTTCCAGCCGGTTGGTGGCGGCGGACAGCACGCGCCGCATGTCGGCCACATTGGATTCCACGCCGCTGAGGCGCTCGAATTTGCTCCGGGTCTGCCGGGCAATGATTTGGGCGAGGGAGGTTTTGCCGGTGCCGGGCGGTCCGTAAAAGATCAGCGACTGGATCCGATCGGCCTCAATCGCGCGGCGCAGGAGCTGGCCCGGGCCAAGGATGTGGCCCTGGCCGATGTATTCGTCCAGGTTGCGGGGACGCATGCGCGCGGCGAGCGGCCGGCTGACGAAGGCATCCGGCCGGGGGGCAGGATTTTCCTTCGGCACCTCGGCCGGGGCAAACCAATCGTCGCGTACCATGCCGGGAAAATAGCATTGGCAGCCATGCCGCCCAAAAGAAAAATGAGAGAGGTTTCAGGTTGAAGCGGCCCGACAGAAAGTGCGCTCTTTCAATGCCACAAGGAAGGATGACGGTCACCTGCACGCAGATTTCGAAACCGGCCGGGCGGTCCCCAGAAAGAAAAAGCCCGTCCGGTGAGGGACGGGCTGGAAATAACCCCCGCCATTGCCGTGTCCAACTCGATCCTTTGAACATGTATTGCTACATGTGGAACTCGTTGCCAATTTTCGGCTTCCAATTAAGGCATGCCGGCCAAAGGCAAACTCATTCCGTGATCGTTTTAATTACGGTTCAAGGACTGTTGTGAATCACGAACAGGGCAGGGAAATCTGGTTTATACAAAGAACAATTTCTGCTTAATAGATCGCCTTTTTAGGCGCGGGACTCAAGTCTTATTTTCAAAAATTTTCAGTTTTTTTTCCGGCGGTCGCCGGCGCGGCGGGGATTGCCGATTGCCGGTTGCCAAGTGCGGGTTTGGGACTCGCAGGCGGGACGCCCGCGCCACTATCCAGACAGCCGCGAACGGCGCGGGCCAGCGCGTGCGCGGCAAACGGTTTGGCCAGAAAGGCGATGCCAGGAGGCAGATTCTGGTGGAGCGAATCGGCGCTGTAGCCGCTGATGTGGATCACCTTCAATTGTGGATTTTCCTGCCGCAGTTGTTCGCCCAGCTCTTTCCCGGTCAACCCGCCGGGCATGATCAAGTCGGTGATCAGCAGCCGGATCAGGTGGCGGTGTTGCTGCCACAACCGCAGGGCCTCGGGGCCGGTGGCGGCCTCCAACAGGTGGTAGCCGAGTTGCGACAAACATTGATGCAACGAATGGCGCAAGTCCTCGTCGTCCTCCACCAGCAGAATGGTTTCCGTGCCGCCAACCATCGCGGCCGGTTCCGGAACCGGGGCCGGCACCGGGGTGGAACGCCGGGGCAGGCGGGGTAGAAAAATCTGGAAGGTGGTCCCCTGGCCCGGCTGGCTGTTCACCTGGATCCAGCCCTGGTGCTGCTGGACGATGCTGAACACGGTGGCCAGTCCCAGTCCGGTACCCTTGCCGACCTCCTTGGTGGTGAAGAACGGTTCGAAAATGCGGGGCAGAATTTCCGGGTGGATGCCGCAGCCGGTGTCGCTGACGCGCAGACAAACATAGCCCCCGGGACGGGCCTGGGCTGACGGCGGCATGTCGGCAGCATCCATTTCCACCGCCGCCGCTTCGATGACCAGTTCCCCCCCCGATGGCATGGCATCGCGCGAATTGAGGGTGAGATTCATCAGCACCTGATCCACCATGCTGGCGTCGGCATGAATCAACAATGGCTCGGGCGCGTATTGCAACCGGATTTGGATGTCTTCCCCGAGAATGCGCTGGAACATTTTCGCCATGCCCGCGATGGATTCGCACAGATCAAGGTCGCGTGGCTGGAGTGGTTGCCGGCGGCTGAATAGCAGGAGCTGGCGGGTGAGATTGGCCCCCCGGCGGGCGGCGTTCTGCACCACTTCCAAGCTGGGGGAAAAATGGCCCTCCTCGCGCGACAATTCGATCTGCATTTGAATCACGGCCAGGATGTTGTTGAAATCGTGGGCCATGCCGCCGGCAAGCTGGCCGATGGCCTCCATCTTCTGGGACTGGCGCAACTGCTCCTCCAGCATTTGCTGGCGGGTGGTGTCGCGGGCGATGGTCGCGGCCCCCAGAATATTTCCGTGGGCGTCGCGCAGCGGGGAAATGGTCGCCGAGATACGAATGCGCCGGCCGTCCTTCCGGATGCGCTCGGTCTGCGAATGCTCCAGACTTTCGCCGGCGGCAATCCGGGCCAGGACTTCGGTGGCTTCGTGGGCTAATTCCGGCGGGTACATGAGCCGGATGGATTGGCCCACCGTTTCCGCTGCGGCATGGCCAAAGATGGTTTCCGCCCCGCGGTTCCAACTCGTGATGACGCCCTGCAGGGTGCTGGCAACAATGGCCTCCTCGGAACACTCAACGATGACGGCCAGTTGACGTGATTGCTGCTCGGCGGTCTTGCGCTGGGTGATGTCCGTGACGGTGGTTAATTCCTCCCGGGTGCCGTCCGGGTACTGCTCGCGCTGATAGAAAAAATTGGCCCAGACGACGCGACCGTCGGGATGCACAAAGCGCTTTTCCAAGGAATACTGCTTGCGCCGGCCCGCAGCCACCTCGGCATCAAACGGCCGGCGCAAATTCCGGTCGTCGGGATGGGTGGCGCGATCGTAAATGCCGGGTTCGTCATGCTGCGCGCGCGTGATGCCGCAAATGCGCAGATGGGCGGCATTGATGTCGCTCAAAATGGTGCCATCAGGATGGATCGACTGGAAGGCGATGCCGATGGGGACGGTTTCAAAAATGAGTTTGAACCGGTTCATCAGGAATTTCATGCGTTCGCCGGAGGCGCGCAATTCCTCCTCCAACCGCTTGCGCTCCGTGATGTCCACGGCCACGCCCAACAGGGCGGGTTCGCGGTGGCCGGGCATGGTGAAGGGGATCTTGAAGACTTCGAGAATGACCTTCCCGCCATGGCAACTGGTGAGCGACACCTCCGGGGCACGCCGGGCCTGCCCGCTGGCAATCACTTCGCGGTCGTCCTGCAAGACGGCGGCCACGTCTTGGGGGTCCGCCAAGGTCTCCGCGAGGCTGCGTCCCGCCATGGCTTCCACGGTCAGCCCGGCGGCTTGCGCGCAGGCGCGGTTGGCGAAGAGGAAGCGGCCCTGCTGGTCCCGCGCAAAAATGAAGTGCGGCACAAGGTCCATGACTTGACGGAGCAGTCGTTCCCGTTCCTGCACGGCCTGTTCGGCATGTTTGTGCTCCGTGACATCGCGAAAGACCAGGACCACGCCCACGATCCCCCCCCCGGACTCCTGAATGGGCGCGCCGCTGTTGGCAATGATCGTCTCCCGCCCCTGCCGGCCCAGCAGGAGGGTGTGGTTGGCCAGTCCCACCACAATGCCCGTGCGCAGCACCTTGGTGGCGGGATCATCCACGGGTTGACGGGTGGTTTCGTTAACGATATGAAACACCTCCGCCAGCGGACGCATCCGGGCTTCGGCGTGGCTCCATTCGGTCAGTCGCTCCGCCTCGGCATTGAGAAAGGTAATCCGGCCCTGTCCGTCGGTGGTGATCACCGCGTCGCCAATGCTGGTCAGGGTAACCGCCTGCAGGCTGTGGGCGGCTTCCGTCTGCTTGCGGAGCCGGTGCAGGAGTTCGATCAGGACGCTGACCAGGATGCCGCAGGCCATCAAGAGCACCCAATTCCACAGGTCAATGGAACCTTCGAAGAACAGCAGGTTGTTCGCCTTGGCGAGCTGAAAATGGTAGATCCCCCCGGCACAGACCGCCGTTGCGAGCAAGCCGGGGCCCAAGCCGCCCACATACGCACCAAAAATAATGGGCAGAATAAAGAGAATGTATGCCGGACGCTCGCCCAACCAGGGCGACAATATGAACTGGGCTTGCAGAGTTAACGCGGCGATGCCGGCGGCAAACCCATAGGCAATCAAATACTTGCGCCAATGGGCATGAATGGGGTTGGCTGGATAAGCCATGAGTTGTGTCATCCGTGACGCCCGACTTGATACAACCTTCTTCCACCAGCATGCAAGCTAATTCACTTCCAGCCAACCGGCAATGATCGTGGTAAAAATAGAAAAGCGGAGTCCGGCCGGGCCGGACTCCGCCTGAAAATCAAACTTTCGAGGAATCAATAGCGATTACGACCGCCGCCGCCGCCGCCACTGCCGCCGCCGAATTCACGGCGACCACCACCGCCACCTGCGGGACGCTCTTCGCGCGGACGAGCCACATTGACCGTCAGGGCGCGACCATCAATTTCCTTGCCATTCAAACCGGCGATGGCCTTCTGGGCCTCGTCAGCATTGCTCATGGTCACAAAACCGAAACCGCGCGGGCGGTTGGTCATGCGATCCATCATCAAGTTGGCTTCCGTGACGGTGCCAAACGCGGCGAACGCGTCCTGCAAATCGTTTTCGGTGGTGTTGAAGGAAAGATTTCCTACAAATAATTTATTACTCATGTGATGTTAATTGTCCTAGACTAACTGTGCTTTAACCAGACTGTTTCCGTTTTCCGGATTTCAAATCATCACTGAATCAAATTCACTTGAGGATTCACCATGCCTTGAAAGAGACAAGCATCTGTCAGACAATCCCAGCATCGCAGTTTGCCGTAAAATAGCAACTAAAATCGTAAAGTATTTTCAGCGTGCCATTTGCAAGACCATGGTGCCCGGGCGAATCCGCCAACCGCCAGCTACGCCAAACGATGCCAACCGCGAAAACCCGCCAAACTGGCTTGAATTCCCCAGCCCACCGCTGTATTCCTCCCCACCTGTGGGCAAAACGTATCTCTTCGAATGTCCGCTGTGCCAGTACCGCGTGAAAATTTCCGGCGGCGCGGACAGCGGCTGGCATTGTGAGATTCAGACCGTGATTTGCCACGATTGCCGGGAGTTGTATGATGTCTTCACGCGCCAACGCCGGCGGGTGGATGCGGTTGACCTGGTGCGATTCCCCGGATTTTACCGGCCGGAAATCCCGCCGGCCATCCTCGGCGAAAGCTCCGTGAATCCCGCCGCGGAACCGCCGCCGCAGTTGGTCTGGCGCGACCTGCCGCTGGCCTGTCCGATGGACCCAAAACATGCCGTGGAGCCCTGGAAAGATCCGGGCCGCTGTCCGCGTTGCGGCAACTTCCTGGAGAAAAACGGTTTTCCATTCCGAATTTGGGATTAGCGCGAAAATGGAAAAGGCCCGCTCATGGGACATGAGCGGGCCCTGGTGCTGCAAATCAATTACTTGCCCGCTTCGGGCTTGGCCTCAGCCGCCGGTTCAGCGGGAGCCGGAGCCGCCACTGGGGCGACGGTGTCCACCCATTCCAAAATCGCGCGCTGGGCGGCATCGCCCGGGCGTTGTTCCAGCTTGACGATGCGGGTGTAGCCGCTGCGGCGATCCTTGAAGGCCGGCGCGATTTCCTTGAACAGGATCTTCGCGGCATCTTCCTGGTGCAGGCGGGCCACCGCCAGACGCCGGTGATGAATGGTGCCTTTCTTGCCGAGCGTGACCATCTTTTCGGCGACGGAACGGGCGGCCTTGGCCTTGGCCAGGGTCGTCGTCACGCGCTTGTGTTCGATCAAGCTGCAAACCAGATTGGCGAGCATCGCGTTGCGGTGCTCCGAGGTGCGGCCCAATTTGGCCGTGCGCTTCAAATGTCTCATGGCAAATACTTATTCCGGTTTCACTTCTTCCTTCGGCGCCTCCACGAGGCCCGGCTCGAAATTCATTCCGAGCGAAAGGTTCAGCGAGTTCAATTTTTCCTTGATTTCGTTCAGCGACTTCTTGCCGAAGTTGCGATACTTGAGCATCTCCTGTTCGGTCTTCAGCGCAAGCTGGCCGACCGTGGTGATGTTGGCATTGTTCAGGCAATTGGCGGCGCGCACGCTGAGCTCAATCTCGTTGACGCTCATGTTCAACAGCTTCTTGAGCTTGGCTTTCTCGTCATCCTGCTTGTCCGCAGCTTCTTCAAATTCCACCGCGTTCTTGTCGTAGCCCACGAACACATCAAGGTGATGCGCCAGAATGGCCGAAGACTGGGTCAGCGCGTCATCGGGAGTGATGCGGCCGTCGGTCCAGATTTCGAGCACCAAGCGGTCATAGTCAGTCCGATTGCCGACGCGCGCGGCTTCCACGGCATAACGCACGCGGGTGACCGGCGAGAACAGCGAGTCAATGGCGACAATGCCAATGGCCTGGCCGGCCTTTTTGTTTTCATCGCTGGGGCAGAAACCGCGTCCGATCTTGACGGTCAGTTCCATCTCAAATTTCCGCTTCTTATCCAGGGTGCAGATCAACTGCCCAGGATTGACCAGCTCAATATTCTGGTTGAGCTGGATGTCGCCGGCCGTGACCGCGCCCTCCTTGTTGACGGACAGCAGCAGCAACTGTTCTTCGCGGCTATGCGCCTTGAATTTGACTTTCTTGAGATTCAACACGATGTCAGTCATGTCTTCCGCCACCCCTTCGACCGTGGCAAACTCGTGCATCGCCCCATCCACCTTCAACGAGGTGATGGCCGCGCCTTCGAGCGAGGACAAAAGCACGCGGCGCAACGAGTTGCCGACCGTGTGGCCGTATCCGGTTTCAAACGGATCGGCGATGAACTTGGCATAGGTTTCGGTGGCCGAAGCCTCATCCTTCTGCAACCGCTTGGGCATTTCAAAACGTCCGAGACGAACTGGCATGGTATCCTTTCAACAATTTTAATCTGGCTTCCCGGCGTGATTTATTTCCAGCCGGGAAAGCCCGTATAATTGTTTTACTGGTTAATTATTAGCGGGAATAAAATTCGACCACCGCCTGCTCATTGGCAATGGGCTGGATCTCTTCGCGGGTCGGGATGCGCATGATGGTGCCCTTCAACTCTTCCTTGTTGAGGGACAGCCAATCCGGCACCGTGCGACTCGTCGAGACTTCCAGCCCCTTCGTGGCGAGCTGGCGGGAAACATTGTTGTTCTTGACGCTGATGACGTCATTGACTTTCAGGGCATGCGAGGCAATGCTCGCCTTGCGGCCATTGACGACAATGTGCCCGTGATTGACCATCTGGCGGGCGGCGGCGCGCGTGTTGCCAAAGCCGAGGTGGAACACAACATTGTCCAACCGGGTCTCCAAAATCTGGAGCATCTGCTCGCCGGTGACACCGCGGCGGCGCAGGGCCTTTTCATAAACGCCACGGAACTGGCGTTCCATCAAGCCGTAGTAGTACTTGAGCTTCTGTTTTTCAATCAGGCCTTCGCCGTACTCGGTGGTTTTCCGGCGGGACTTGGGACCATGGACGCCGGGACCGTAGTTGCGGCGTTCCAGATACTTCGTGGGGCCAAAAATCGGGATGCCGAAACGACGGCTGATGCGGACGCGGGGACCAGTATAACGAGCCATAGAAATTTACGATTTACAATTTTCGTTGTGGGTTGGATTACACGCGGCGCTTCTTGCGCGGGCGGCAGCCGTTGTGCGGCACGGGGGTCACATCTTTGATGGTGCTGATTTCCAAACCGATGGCTTGGAGTGCGCGGATGGCGGATTCGCGGCCGGAACCAGGACCTTTGACCCGGATCTCCACTTCCTTCATGCCATGGGCCATGGCTTGGCGGGCGGCGTCCTGCGCCACCATTTGCGCGGCATAAGCCGTGCTCTTGCGCGAGCCTTTGAAACCCACGCGCCCGGCGCTGGACCAACCGATGAGATTGCCCTGGGCGTCGGTGATCGTCACCTGCGTGTTGTTAAAGGTGGCCAGGATGTTGGCCACGCCGGAGACGATGTTTTTGGCGTGCTTCGCCTTGACGATCTTCTTGGCATTGGGATCTTCGCCCAACAATTCGGCGGCGGTCGGCGCGGCCGGAACGACCGGTTCAACCGGCTTGGCCGCATCAGCGGCAGCCGCAGCTTCAGGAGCCTTCTTGGCAGGCTTGACCTCCGCCGGAGCGGCGGCATCTGCCTTCACTTCTTTTTCCTTCTTCGGCGCGGCTGGTTTCTTTTTTTCTTCGGACATATTATTGATCAATTGCAAATCTCAAATGGCGGACTCGAGATTTTAGTGGATGCCGGTCTTGGCGTTCGGATTGCGCTGCACGCCGACGGTCTTGCGGGGACCTTTGCGGGTGCGGGCGTTGGTTTGGGTGCGCTGGCCGCGCACGGGCAACCCCCGCAAATGGCGGATGCCGCGGTAGCATTTGATGCCTTGCAGGCGCTTCAGGTCCATGCCGATTTCGCGGCGCAGATCACCTTCAATCACATACTTGCCTTCCTGGATCGCGTGGACAATCTGGGCGAGCTGCTGCTCGGTCAGGTCCTTCGCGCGAATGGAGGGGTCAATGTTGGCGCGTTCGAGAATCTCTTTCGCGTTGACCGGGCCAATGCCATAAATGTATCGGAGCGCGATATCAATGCGCTTGCCGGGCGGAACTTCCACTCCAATGATGCGTGCCATAAATTTTGATTAACCTTGACGTTGCTTGTGGCGTTTGTTCGAGCAGATGACGCGGATCACGCCGCGACGCCGCACGATTTTGCAGTGCTCACACATTTTTTTTACGGATGCTCGGACTTTCATGCTTAAATCTTTTTGGTTTCGACTAAAATACGCCCCACGCTCAAGTCGTAAGGCGTCAATTGCAACTTTGCTTTCTCCCCGGCCCGCAGGCCGGTAAAATTCTTTTCATCCCGATGCGACACAAAGGCCGTCAACTTGTGCCCATTGGGCAACTCGGCCAGAAAAGTGCCATTCGGCAGCACTTCCTTCACGCTGGCTTCAACACAGAAGGCATCTTCGCCCATGTTAAAATCTCCGGCTCGCCCTCCGTGACCAGCACGGTATGTTCAAAATGGGCAGATAGTGAACCATCTCTGGTCACCCATGTCCAGCCGTCTTTCAAGCTTTTTATTTCCGCCCGGCCCACATTCACCATCGGCTCAATCGCGATCGTCATGCCCGGCTTCAATTTCGGCGAGTCATTCCGCCGGCCCCGGGTATCGTCAAAATTGGGCACCTGGGGCGGCTCATGCATCGTGCGCCCCACGCCATGGCCGACAAATTCTCGAACCACACTAAAACCGTTGTCTTCCACATGACGCTGCACCGCCGATGAAATATCCACAATCCGGTTGCCCGGCTTTGCCTGCGCAATGCCCAGGTACAAGGACTGTTCGGTGACATCCATCAATCGCTGGGCCACCACACTGCAACCGCCCACCGCCACCGTGCGGGCCGTGTCCCCAATGAATCCATTGTAGGCCACCCCCACATCGATACTGATAATGTCGCCAAATTTTAATTCGCGATCCGAGGCCAACCCATGCACCACCGCATCGTTCACCGACAAACAGGTATGGCATGGATACTTCAGACCCGCCACCACGTAACCCAGAAAGGCGCTCTTGCCGCCATAACTGAGGATCCGTTCAGCCGCAAATTCATCAACCTGCCGCGTCGTTATGCCCGGTTTGATGAACGCGGCAATCTCATCCAAAACCTTTCCTGCCACCACGCCTGCCGGACGCATCAACCGCAAATCCTCTTCTGTCTTGAGCTTTATTGCAGCCACAAAAATCCAATTCCTACGGCGTTTTACGCGCGGCCAAGGGCAACCTGCCCTGACCGTGTCAGAACCGGCCGCGTACCCGGCCTTTCTTCAAAAACCCGTCATAATGGCGCATCATCAAGTGCGATTCCACCTGCCGCATCGTATCCAGCAGGACACCCACCGCAATCAAGATGCTCGTGCCCCCAAAGAAACTGGCCACGTTCTGATCAATCCCCATTTGCCGGGACAGAATAATCGGGATGGTGGCGATGACCGTGAGGAAAATCGCGCCCGCCAAGGTGATCCGGCTCATGGCCTTGTGCAAATAATCACTGGTCCCCTGCCCTGGACGCACCCCGGGAATATAGCCACCGTTCTTTTTCAAATCATCTGCAATTTGGATTTCGTTGAACTGGGTGGCCACCCAGAAGTAGGAGAAAAACAAAATCATCAGCGAATAAAGGCTCAAATAAATCAAGGAGCCATAATTCAACTGCCGCGCAGCCCAAAGACAACCTTCCTGCACGAACTTCAACGAAGGACTGCTGATCCAGTTTGCCAGGTTGGTAAAGAGCGGTTGCGGAAACATCAGAATGGATTGCGCAAAGATGATGGGCATGACGCCTGAGTAATTCACCCGCAGCGGCATGTAATTGGTGCCGCCCTGATACATCTTCTGGCCAATCATCCGGCTCGCATATTGCACGGGGATTTTGCGCTGGGCTTGGGTAATCGCGATCACCCCGCCAACAACCAACAGCAGCAGAACCACCAACACCGGAGCCATCGTGGCAAAACCATGCTGCGCTGGGCGCGTCCCGCCATGCGTCGAAAACATGTCAATGGCCCCCTGCGCTGCGTTGGGCAGCCGGGCCAGAATACCAATCGTGATCACCAGCGATACCCCGTTGCCAATTCCGCGGTCAGTGATCTGTTCACCGATCCACATCAGCAACATTGTGCCCGCCGTCATCACCGTGATGGCAACAAAATAATACAGGAAATGGCTTTGATAGGTTACCAGCGTCCCCTGAAAACCGGAAAACGAGACCTCGGGGGTAAGCCAGTTATGGGCAAAATACGCTCCTTGACAGAGACACAAAGCCACCGTCAAATAGCGTCCGTATTGAACAATCTTGGTGCGCCCGCCCTCTTCCCGCGCCAGTTTGCTCAACTTCGGCCACACCGCCGTCAATAACTGAATGATAATGGTTGCACTAATGTAGGGCATGATGCCCAACGCACTCACGGCACAGTTGCCGGTGGCCCCTCCGGCAAAAGTGTTATACATCGTCAACAACCCGCCTTGCGAGTGCTCCGAAAAGAACTTCGCCAAGGCGTGTCCGTTGATCCCAGGAATGACAATGAACGCCGTCAACCGGCAGGCGGCAAGCAACAGAATCGTGAAAATGATCCGGGATTTAAGCTCCGGAATCTTGAAGCAGTTGCCGAGGGTGTTGGCGATGGAGCGAAACATTGTCAGCCAGTATTATTGCTTGGACGCCGGGGCGGCTTTCCGGACCCGGGTCGAAATTTTCTTGGGTGCGGTTTTCTTGACGATGACTTCCACCGTGCCGCCCGCCGCTTCAATTTTTGCCTTGGCGGCGGCGCTGAAGCCACTGGCCACGACGGTCAAACGCTTGGTCAATTCGCCGTTGCTGAGTATCTTGATGCCATCGGAACGGCCATTGGCCAGACCGACGGAGCGCAACGCGGTTTCATCCACCCGGGCACCGTCTTCAAATATGTTCAACTCACCGACGTTGACCGGATTGAAGCGCGTGGCAAATTCATAATTGTTGAAGCCGCGCTTGGGAATACGACGGATGAGCGGCATCTGACCGCCTTCGAAACCAATGCGGATCGAGCTGCCCGAGCGTGCTGTCTGCCCCTTGCCACCGCGCCCGGCAGTTTTGCCGCGGCCGCTGGATTCGCCCTGACCGATCCGTTTGCGGCGGTGCTTGGCGCCGGGACGGGGTTTAAGATTGTGCAGTCGCATAAATTTTTAAATCAGGCTGCTGCGGCCGGAACCGCAACCACTTTTTTTATTTCCAAACCGCGGCTTTGATAAATCTGCTCGCGGGTGCGGAGGCTCAACAACGCATTCAAGGTGGCTTTCACCACATTCGCCGCGTTCTTGGACCCCAGCGATTTGCTGAGAATATCCTTGATGCCAGCTGATTCCAAAACCGAACGCACGGTCTTGCCAGCGATGATACCGGTACCGGGTGACGCCGGGCGGAGCAGAATCTTGGCCCCGCCATAGGTGGAATAAACCTCATGCGGAATGGTGACATCCTTCAGCGACACCGCCTGCATTTTGGAGCGGGCCAGTTCGCCGCCGCGACGAATCGCGTCCGCCACTTCCGCGGCTTTGCCCAAAGCGATGCCAACTTTGCCCTTCTTGTCACCCACGACCACCAGGGCGCTAAACTTGAAGCGCCGTCCGCCTTTGACCACCTTGGACGAACGGTTGATAAAGACCACTTTTTCCGTCAGCTCCTCGCCGCCGTTTTCAAAAGCGTTCTCGCCGACGTCGGACGGCCTGCGGCCACGACCGCCACGACCGCCACCACGGGGGCCGCGCGAATCGCGCTGGGGAGGTTTCTGCTCCTTGGGTGCCGCAGGAGCGGCAGGAGCGTCTGCTTTGATTTCGTTTTCAGCCACAATAAATTCTCCGGTTCAGGTTAAAATTTCAGCCCGGCTTCGCGCGCGGCATCCGCCAGCGCCTTGATCTTGCCATGGTAGCGGGTGCCGCCACGATCAAACACCACCGCCGTAATACCCTTGTCCAAGGCGTATTTCGCGGCGATGGCACCGAGCTTTTTGGCACCGGCCACATTGGCGGAAAGCTCTTTCGTCTCGCTCTTGCTCACCGTGGAGGCCGCCGCCAGCGTCTTGCCGGCAACGTCATCAATGAACTGGACGTGAATGTTCTCGCACGTGAAGCACACGCTCATGCGCGGGCGTTCACTGGTGCCGCTGACGCGCTTGCGAATGCGCCAGTGGCGCAACTGCTTTAACTTTAATTTTTTTTCCGTTCTCATTTCGATGGGTTCACGGATTGGGCCGTGAACAAAAATTGTTATTGGACCGTCTTGCCTTCCTTGCGCTGCACGTGTTCGCCGGCATAGCGCACGCCCTTGCCTTTGTAAGGTTCCGGCGGATAGAAGCTCCGGATTTCCGACGCCACCTGGCCCACCACCTTCTTGTCCGGTCCCTCGATGGTGATCTTGGTGTTCTCCTCCACCGTGACTTTCACCTGTTCCGGAATGTCATAATTGATCGGATGCGAAAAGCCGAGGGCAAGATTGACCACCTTCCCCTGGACCGCGGCCTTGAAGCCGACGCCCTGGATTTCCAGCTTTCGCACAAACCCTTCGCTCACCCCCTTGACCATGTTGTTCACCAGGGCGCGGCTGGTGCCGTGCAGCGACTTCGCCTGGGCGTCGTCGCCATTGCGGCTGACGACAATCTTGCCGTCCTCCACCTTGAGACTGGTGCGCTGGGGCAATTCCCAGCCGAGTTTGCCTTTCGGGCCCTCGACCAGGATTTTTTGCCCCTTCACTTCCACCTTGACTTTGGGCGGAATGGCAATCGGTTGTTTTCCAATACGCGACATAAATTTATTACCAGATGTAGGCGAGCAACTCCCCGCCCAGGTTTTTCTTGCGAGCCTGCGAGTCCGACAGCAGGCCCTCCGAGGTGGAAACAATCGCCACGCCCAAACCACCGCGCACGCGGGGAATCTCCGTGGCCCCCACATACCGGCGCAAACCGGGTGAGCTGACGCGCTTCAGGCCCTCAATGACGCTTTTCTTGCCATTGTACTTCAAGCGGATTTTGAGGGTCTTCTTCACTTCGCCTTCAACGGCGTGGACCGCCACGTCACTGACGTAGCCTTCGGCCAGAAGAATCTTCGCCACGCTTTCCTTGATGCGGGAATGCGGCAGCGCCACAGTGGGCAGATGGGCGGCACCCGCATTGCGGATGCGCGTCAACATGTCGGAAATCGGATCACTCATATTATTTAACTCTCGTCCTTCGTTTCGGCCCCATCAACAGTGTGGAACCGACAGCAAGCACGATCAAATTCACTACCAGCTCGCCTTCGTCACGCCCGGAATCAGGCCATTCAAGGCGGCTTCCCGGAACGTCAGACGCGACACCCCGAACTTGCGCCAATAACCACGGCGGCGGCCGCTCATGGCACAACGATTGACCACGCGGGTTGGGCTGGCGTCGCGGGGCAGCTTTTCCAGGCCCGCGTAATCGCGCTTGGCCTTTAATTCGGCCCGCAGCGCGGCATATTTTTTCACCGTCTCAGCCTTGCGCTTGTTGCGCTCTATCCAGGATTTTTTGGCCATAACTAATATTATTTTTCAGCAAAGGGGAAACCCATCAATTTCAACAGGTCGCGGGCCTGTTCATCCGTCGCGGCGGTCGTCACAATCGTGATGTCCATGCCTTGCTGGCGCTTGATCTTGTCCAGCTCGATTTCCGGGAAAATGGTCTGGTCAGCCACGCCAAACGTGTAATTACCACGGCCGTCAAACTTGCGCGGCGACAAGCCGCGGAAATCGCGAATCCGCGGCAGCGAGGCCGCCACCAGCCGGTCAAAAAACTCATACATCGCGTCCTTGCGGAGCGTGACCCGGCAGCCAATCGGCTGGTTCTTGCGCAGCTTGAAATTCGCCACGTCCTTGCGCGCCCGGCTGATCACCGGCTTGCGCCCGGTCAACTGCGTCAGATCTTTCGCGGCATCCTCAATGGCGCCCTTTTCCAAGGAGGCATTGATGCCCATGTTCACCACAATTTTGACGAACTGCGGAATCTGGTGCAGATTCTTGAAGTTGTGCTTGGCCTTCAGGGCGGGCACCACTTCTTCCTGGTATTTTTTGTAAAGTCTGGATTTCATTGTTGGCTCCCACGGATTTGGCCGTGAAAAATCATTGGGCGGCGGGCTCCGCCTTCTTCACATTCGAGATATGAATCGAACCCTCGCGCTCCACAATCGCGCCGTTCGGATTCTGCTGGCTCTTGCGGGTGTGTTTCTTGATCATTTGCAGACCTTCCACCACAACGCGCTGTTTGTCGGCCAGAATGGCAATAATCTTGCCGCTCTTGCCTTTTTCCTTGCCGGCGATCACAGTGACCTGTTCGCCCTTTTTAACGTGAAATTTTGACATAACCTCAGATGACTTCGGGCGCGAGTGAAATGATCTTCATGAACTTCTTTTCGCGCAATTCGCGCGCCACCGGGCCGAAAATGCGCGTGCCCTTGGGATTCAACTCCTTGTCAATGATGACACAGGCGTTGCTGTCGAACCGCAGGACCGAACCATCCGACCGGCGGATGATTTGCCGGGTGCGCACGATCACCGCGTCATGCACCTCGCCTTTTTTCACCGAGCCATCCGGCGCGGCGACCTTGATGTGGACCTTGATGATGTCGCCGATGCCGGCGTACATTTGATTGCGGCCCGTGACCCCGATGTTCCAAGCCACCTTGGCACCGGTGTTGTCCGCCACATCCAAACTGGATCGAACTTGCAGCATAATGGTAAATACGTTAAGGGCGTTTGCGGATCAGGCGACTGCCGTCTCCGGCACACTGCGTTCCACGATTTCCACGAGCTTCCAGCGCTTCAGCTTGGACAGCGGCCGGGATTCCTCAATCCGGACCGTATCGCCGACCTTGGCCTCGGCCTTCTCGTCGTGGGCGTAAAATTTCTTGTAGGACGTGACGATTTTGCGGTACTGCGGATGCGGGAAATTGCGTTCCACGCGCACCACGATCGTCTTCGTCATCTTGTTCGAGACGACCTCGCCGACGCGCTGCTTGCGCTTGCCGGTCGCCGCCACAGTAGCCACAGTATTGGTTGCTTCAGCCATACGGAATTATTTTGCGGCCGGAGTGGCCGTCGGTGTTGTAACCGCCTGGTTGCGCAGCGCGGAAATGCGGGTTTCGACGCGGGCGATATCCTTGCGCAGCGTGCGCAGGCGCGCCGGCTTTTCCAGCTGTGCGCTCGCCTGTTGCAGGCGCAATTGGAACATATCCTGCCGGAGTTCGCGGCCCTTGGCCGCCAGCTCCACCAACGTCATGTCTTTGATTTCAGAAAATTTCATGGCTCTCAGCTCGCGCGGTGACGCGAAATAAACTTGGTTTTGATCGGCAACTTCGTCGCAGCCAGGCGCATGGATTCGCGCGCTTCCGCCTCGGTGATGCCGTCCACTTCAAACAAAATGTTCGCCGGGCGAACCACGGCCACCCAGCCTTCGAGGGGCGCCTTGCCCTTGCCCATGCGCGTTTCCAGCGGTTTCTTGGTATAGGATTTCTGGGGGAACACCCGGATCCACATCTTGCCTTTCCGCTTCATGTGGCGGGTGATCGCGACGCGGCAGGCTTCGAGCTGTTTGCCGTCCATCCAGCAACGCTCCAGCGCCATCAAGCCGTATTCGCCAAAGGCCACGGTGTTGCCACTGGTGGCCAGCCCCGTGCGGCTGCCACGGTGCATTTTGCGATATTTTACTTTTTCCGGCTGCAATGCCATAACAAGATTCTTTCTCTAAAATTAGTTCGCTGCCGCCGGCGCTTCCGCCTTCACTTCCTTCTTCTGCGGCTTGTTTTCACCCTTGCAAATCCAGCACTTGATGCCGAGTTTGCCGTACACGGTGTTCGCCTCGGCGAAACCATAATCAATGTCCGCGCGCAGCGTGTGCAGCGGCACCCGGCCCCAGTGATACATTTCCACGCGGGCCAGCTCCGCCCCGCCCAGCCGGCCGGCGGCGCGCACCTTGATGCCTTCGGCCCCGAAATCCTTCGCGGTTTGCAGCGCCTTCTTCATCGCCCGGCGGAACGACACCCGGCGCTCCAGCTGCAACGCAATGTTCTCCGCAACCAGCTGCGCATCCAGCTCCGGCTGCTTCACTTCCACGATGTCCACATAGACTTCCTTGCCGGTCTTCTTGCTCAGCTCTTCTTTGAGCTTGTCAATTTCCGAGCCTTTGCGGCCAATGACCACCCCGGGACGGGCGGTGAAAATCGTCACGCGGCAACGGTTCGTCGCGCGCTCAATCTGAATGCGCGGCACCGACGCGCTTTCCAGCTTTTTCTTCAGCAGCGTGCGGATTTCGCGGTCTTCGGTCAACAGCTTGCCGAAGTCCTTCTTGTCAGCGTACCACTTCGAGCGCCAGTCTTTATTGACGGCAACGCGCAGGCCGATTGGATTGGTTTTTTGACCCATATTATTCGTCAGACAAAGTGATTTTGATGTGGCAGCGGCGCTTGAGAATCGGGCCGGCGGAACCGCGCGCCTTCGGCTGAAAACGCTTGAGCGTCGTCGCGGCACCCGCGACCGCTTCCTTGATGCGCAAGGTTTCGGGGCGGACTTTCTTGTTGTTTTCCGCGTTGGCAATGGCGGACTTGAGCGTCTTGGCGGCAAACCGGGCGCCCTTGCGGGGAACCACGGCCAGCACCGCCTGCGCCTGCAGCGCGGGCAGCCCCTGGATCTGCCGGACGACCTCGCGCATCTTCTGCGCGGACATCGGAATATTTTTTTGAATCGCGAAAACTTCCATAAACTATTTGGCCTCCGCCTTGGCTGTGTGGGCGCCGTGCTTCTTGAACGTGCGGGTCAGCGCAAATTCACCAAGCTTGTGGCCCACCATGTTTTCCGTCACAAACACAGGATTGAATATCTTGCCGTTATGAACCGTGAAGGTCAAACCGACAAAATCCGGGGTGATCGTCGAACGGCGCGACCAGGTCTTGATCGGCGTTTTTTGATTGGCAGCCTTCGCCTTCTGGACTTTCTCCAGAAGCTGGCTTTCTACGAACGGGCCTTTTTTAATCGAACGTCCCATAAAATTTTACTTGGTCTTGATCGGCAGTCCGTTGCGGCGAACCACAATGAAACGGTTTGAGTATTTATATTTGGGGCGGGTCTTGCCACCCTTGGCCACCTTGCCCCACGGCGACATCAACTGCTGCCAGCCACCCCCCGACTTGGATTTGCCCTGACCGCCACCGTTCGGATGATCCACCGGGTTCTTGGTCACCCCGCGGTTGATCGGGCGGATGCCACGATGACGGGAACGGCCCGCCTTGCCCAAAATCACATTCTCATGCTCCGGGTTGCCCACCTGGCCAATCGTCGCATAGCACTCCTCGCTCACCCGGCGGATTTCGCCCGACGGCAAACGGAGCTGCGCATAACCCTCATCCCGCGACATCAACGTCGCCGAGCCACCCGCTGAACGCACCATCTTGCCCCCGCTGCCAGGCGTCAACTCAATGTTGTGAATCGCAATGCCCACCGGGATCGCCTTCAGCGGAAGGGCATTCCCCACTTCCGGCGGCGCCGCCGGTCCACTCGAAATCGCGCCCCCAACCTTGATGCCAACCGGCGCGATGATATACCGCTTCTCGCCGTCCTTGTATTGCAGCAGCGCCAGCCGCGCGGAACGCATCGGATCATATTCGATCGCCGCCACTGTCGCCTCCACCCCATGCTTGTTGCGCTTGAAATCCACCAGCCGGATCTTCTGCTTGTGTCCGCCGCCAATGCCGCGCGCCGTCATGCGACCATAGCAATTGCGGCCGCCAGACTTCTTGCGAATCTCCACCAGCGACTTCTCCGGCTTCGTCTTTGTAATATCGCTGAAGTCCGCAATCGTGATGTATCGCGTGGACGGCGTCAGCGGTCTAAATGTTTTAACGGGCATAATAACTAAAGTTTTTTTCAGCAACTTTTAGAAGTTGGCAGGCCATCAATCCTGTCCCTCGCCGGGAACCAGTTATCGGTCTTGCAAACATGCTGTCCTTCCGGCCATTCGGCGCGAAGAGGAGTGCGTAGAATAGCAAAGTGAAGCTCGAAGGCAATATCTTTTTTAATTTTTTTTCACACCCTCCCGGGCCGCAATAAACTGCCGCGCCCACCCAACTTATCCGGCGCCAGCTCCTGGCACCAGATCGCCCCCACCTCGATCGGCGCGGGCGGCGCGCTCAGCGGAACCAGCTTCACCCCGCCCCCACCATGCATGCCAGGCATTCGGGCACCAGCGCCAGCCCGTGGCCCGGCTCCCCCGCCGCAATTAAACGGCTAACACTATCGTGTCCGCACGACTGGCTGGAGACTGACGCTCCGGTCCGTGGCCAGTGCCGGCTTCAGGGCCACCGCCACCCGCAGCTCGTAACGCGCCAGCTCCTCAAAGCGCAAGCCCCGTAACCAAGTCGAATTTTTAAGCCCGCACAAAACTCATCCTCATCCTGGCAAACCCTTGTAGCGCAGGTTTCCAAACCTGCGTGCCGTGTCTTTTCAACCACGCATTCGCACGTGTTTGCGCCCCTCTTTTCATAAGGTTTTTCGCGACTCTTGCCAAAAGGGCTATGAAATATAACAACCTCTCCCCGCCCACTTCCCCAAAACGCGCGTAAATCGCAATTCGTAAATTGCAAATCCTACCGCACCTTCTCCACCCTCATCCGCGCCGGGTCATCCACCCCCAGCTGCAGCAGCACCGCATTCGTGTAGATGGCAAAATTCGAAAACATCAGCGGCGCGTTCTGCAACCGCCGCTGGCGCGTCAATTCCTTCAACCCCAGCACATCCAGCGCCACCGGATCGCGCCCCAGCCAAAGCTCGTCCTGCACCGTGGTGAATTGCAGGTACCCCGCCGGCCCGCCCTCATATTGCGCCAGCAAGGCATCCGTGACATACAGCACCACCCGGTCGCTGATCTGCGGCAGCGCCACAATCTCCGGCAGCGCCACCGCCAGCCGTCCCGCATTGCCCTCAAACCGGCGCGTGTTATCCACGCTGCCCAGGGCCAGGCTGAAAAAATGACCGCACAACCCCGCGTCCGTTTCATTCATCAACGGCGCCACCGAAATGATCTTCGTCAACTGCCGGCTCACCAAATTGGAGACAAACGATTTCTTCCCGATGATCACCCCCTGGTTCGTGCGCCCGAATTCCAAATCCCCCCACACCAACTGCCCCACCACCGGCGAATCCGGCAGATAAAAAGCGTTGGAATCATAGCCCGCCTCCGCCGCCCCCGCCACCCGCACCCCCAGCGTCTGCGTCAGCCGGTCAAACCCCGCATTCCGCAAATCGCCCAAATGCCGGTCCCAAACCACAATCCGTTCCCGCGGCAGGCCGGCGGCCAGCAACCCCCGCGCCATCGCGGACACCACCGCCACCCGCGTGCCGGAAACCCCTCCCGGCGCGGAAAACACCTTGATGCCCACCACATCATTCGTGCTCACCAGGCTCAACCACGCACCGCTCACCGTCGGCTGCCCCGTATAGGCCATCAGCCCGCGCCCCAAGGCCGCCTCCACCCGCGCCTCGTCGGGCCGGAACGCCGCCAATAAATGAGCCCCCTGCACCACCACCATCCGCCCGGCCGCATTGGTTTCCGGTCCCGAAATAAAGGACTGCGCCCCGGCCGGAATCACCCAGCCGAGGACCGCAAAAATCAACCATCCATAGCGTGCGTTTCTTGACACTTGCAAGCGCTGATGCTAACACCAACCCCGATGCTGGCCAAAATAAATCCTGCGCCGCGCGCGATTTCCATTTTCGCGCTCGCCCTGCTGCTTGCCGGATGCACCCCGGCCGGGCCGCGCGCGCTGCTGGCCGGGAAAAAATGCCTCGACCGCGGCGACCTCGCCAATGCCGTCACCCAGTTGCAGCGCGCCGCCTCCCTGCTGGCCACCAACGCCACCGCCTGGAACTACCTCGGCGTGGCCCTCCAATGCGCCGGCCGCCCCGACCAGGCCGCCGACGCCTATCAAGCCGCCCTCCGCTGCGACCGCGATCTCATGGAGGCGCATCTCAATCTGGGCACCCTCTGGCTCGATCAAAACAAGCCCGACCTCGCCAAAGCGGAATTCACCGCCTACACCCTGCGCCGCCCCAACCAGCCCGTCGGCTGGCTCAAACTCGCCTCCGCCCAGTTGCGCACCGGCGAATACCTGCCAGCCGAGCGCAGCTACAGCTCCGTCCTCTCCTTGAAAGCAAACGAAGCCGAGGCCTACAACGGCCTGGGCATCGCCCGCCTGCAGGAAGGCAAGACCCGCGACGCCTTCCAGTTCTTTGCCGCCGCCGTGCGCCTGCGCCCGGATTTTGCCGCCGCCCTCCAGAATCTGGCCACCGTCAACCTGGAATACCTCCACGACCGCAACGCCGCCCTCGCCAATTTCCAGGCCTACCTGGCCCTCAGCCCCCACCCGGCCAACTACAATGAAGTCAAAAGCCTCGTTGACAGCCTGACTCAAGCCGATGTCAAACCAGCGTCATCCCCGAAAAACCTTGCCGTCGCCACCGCCGCGCCCCCGGTCACCGTCCCCAAACCCGCCCCGGCAACGCCCCCGCATACCCTGGAAACCCGGCC
>Ga0302275_10000642_pt1 | contig 39056 bp, 38 predicted proteins | sample III_Bog_N2_2_FD_200229 | JGI IMG/M metagenome (GOLD analysis project Ga0302275, IMG submission 200229) | Peat permafrost microbial communities from Stordalen Mire near Abisko, Sweden - III_Bog_N2_2 | ecosystem: Environmental > Terrestrial > Soil > Wetlands > Peat | place: Sweden: Abisko... | reverse complement strand
TGAGTCATGGCTGATCCTCTCTTCTCTGGTTGTGGTCCGGTCAGGAACCCACCCCAGAGTAACGGCGATCAGCCCGCAACCGCACTCCTCAAGCCAGGAGAGCTATCAGTCTATTTTGGACAGCAATAGGAACCGCTATAGTTTCAGGCGGCCTGACTCAGTACCAGTATTTCAATGCGAGCCAATCGGCTGCGTAGGACCGCTTGCGGTGCCGCAGCCAGAAGTAGTGGCGATGCTCGTGATCCATGATCCACGGGGAGTCGAAGGAGCCCAGATCGACGACCTCGGCAAAGTTGTCGGTGTAGTCCTTCGGGTCGTTCCCGAGGGTCAGGACGGAGTCGCCCGTGTAGTTGTTCCATCCCCAGTAAAAGTAGTTTTGATGGCCGCTGATGGCTCTGGGAAGGCCATAGGCGGCGCCCAGGACGTTGACGGCGCTGGCTTCGCCGTAGTTGCCGCAGAAGATTGCGGTGTGGGTGCGCACGTCAGGCGGCAGAGCGTTGTAGCGGACGGCGAACCCCTCAACCATCTGCGGCCAGCCGAACCGGTCCGACAGGATCTGCGGCAAGGGGCCGGTGAATTTTTCTTGCCGGGCATCGTCGGGAGCAAAGGGTGCAGTGTAAGCGTTGTACCTGTCCGGAGGAAGAATCGTAAGCACGGCGGGGCCAGTGGCAAAAACAAATGTACAGGCTAGGACAATCGCGTAGGTAACGACAGGCCATTCCCGGCGTGTGATTTTCGAGAAAGCTACGGCTCCGGCGGCAAAGAGGACCGGGTAAATGGGTGCGACATAGTAGTTCTTGGCGTGCATGGCCATCATCATCGCCAGAAATACCAGGTAGGTCAGGGCAACGAACCGCCAGGGGCGGGCGTAGCGTGAAAAGCCGAGCCAGAGGAGTCCACCGATCCAGAGGGGGGCAGTGGAGTAGAGGAGGACCTTTACCTGTTCGAAGAGGAATGCAAAAGGAGGCAGCTTGATGTTCTTGTCGGAATGGGCCACCGTGCTCAGGAACTGATAAGTGGGGAACTGATGCGCGATCTGCCAAATGAGGTTGGGGAGGGCGATGATTACCAGCACCGCAACGCCTGTGGCGCAGCCCCAGGTGAAGAGGATGCGGCGCTGGGGACTAAGCAGCAACCCGGCCAGAAGTGCGACGAGAAAGAAGACAAAAGCGTGTTTGTTTTCGATTCCCAGCCCAGCGAGGAGTCCGAATAGAAGCCAGGCACGGGGGGCAGCGCTGCCTTCCGCAATGCGCAGGACTACGAGCAGCGCGCCCATCCAGAAGCAGGGCTCAAAGGAGTTCATGGAGAGATAGTTTGAGGTGCCCAGAAACACGGGCGCGGCGAGAATGCCTGTCATTGCCAGGGCTTGCGCGTTGCGGCTGCCTCCAAGTTGCCAGGTGAGGATTCCGGTGAGGCCGACGGCGATGCCGGTGGCCATGAAGCTGAAGATGCGAATGCCAGTCGGCGAAACGCCGAAGAGGATTTCAGCCAGGCGAGCCTGTAGCGCAACCATCGGTGGCTGATCCACATAGCCCCAGGCGAGGTGATGCCCGCAGACCAGGAAGTAAAGCTCGTCGCGGAAGAAGCCGTAACCGAGATGGCTGCCCCAGAGGGAACTCAGGAAGTGCACGAGAAATGTAATGAAGGCAAATAAAGCGGCGAGTAGAAGGGTGGGTCGTAAGGCCGCGCGATTGGGAATGAGCGTAGAGGATTGCGGCACGGGTAGGCTCCTCGGCTGGTTTGCTGGCTTGTCTGGATTCTCTGTCAAGGAGATTGTACCCCGATGGGCGGGCAAGACTTCGTGATTTGAGACGAGGCCCACCTCTGGCGAAGATTGAAAGACGCGGCACGGATAAGTGCCCCCGCGAAGTTTCAGCGCCTCTGGATCAGCTTTTCCTGCTGAGCCAAGGTTCCCCCCGGAGCCGAAGCCGCACCCTTTCATAGAGATGCGGGATACGCCCCCAACGGTTCAGAAATTTCCCCTCACCCACTCGCTGGGTGCCCCAGGTCTCGCATTTGAGGCCTGGGATAGCACAAACCCTCACCGCCCTTGCGTGGCCGCCCCCGGTCTCGGGTGCGAGTCCGTGCTCCCCTCTGTCATGCACAGCGTCCATTTGATGGCTTCGAAGTACATTTTACGAATGTCGGGATCCTGCCATGCATCCTCGGTGTGGCCCAGAGTGGAATAGAAGACCCTGCCCTTGCCGTAGAGCTTGCTCCACGCGACCGGAAAATCGTGGTCGGCACGGTGAATGCGCGGGTTGTTGTCGTAATTGAGCTTTGTGGCGTCAAGGCTCAGCAGCACATTGACCTTGTCGCGCGACCAGGCTTTCGGCTGGTAAATCTCATCGAATTTCACGAAAGCGCCGGGCAAGTGGCGCACCGCCGGGAAACTCGGGTCCTCATTGACGATCGGCGCATTGAAGGTCATCCAGGGGTGCTGGTCGAACCAGCCGCCGATCATCTCGCCATATTCAGGCCAGTTGTAATTGGTGTCCAGCGCGGCATGAATTCCAACAAAGCCCTTGCCGTCCTCCTTGATGAACGACAGCATGTCCTGCTTTTGGCCCGCGTCCATGTCCAGTTCGCCGGTGGTGCTGGCAAAGATCAAGACGTCGAAGTAATTGAGATTTTTCGCGTTGTTTTTCAGATCCTTCTTCGTTAACAACTCCGTATCCGTGCGCATGGTGGTGTCCCAAAGCCCACTCTCCTTGCCCATGTCGTAAATGGCGGCCATAGTAGCAGAGACCGAGTCGTGCTCAAAGCCCTTGGTCTGTCCAATCACCAGCACATGCTTCAGGTGGATCTCCTTGGCGTGGGGCGGAGACGGCAAAGCTCCGTTCGCTGTGGACTGCCCTTGCGTGCGCCTGCACTGACCAAGGACAGCCAGACCGATCAGGACTGGAAAGAAAAGGCAAAAATTTTTCAAGGCGCGCATTGGGTCTCCTTTGAACCTGCACTCTGCGGACATTCGCGAATCGCGATGAATGGTCTCCATTCCTTCGCCGCCAGGAAAAGAAGCAGCTTCTTCGACCTCGCTTCATTTCGCTCTGCATGGCGGCAAGAATGTTGCACCCGGAGATTGTACTCGGACGGGCCGGGTGGCTGGTTGAGCTGGGGAATCCTGGATGGCCGGCCGGCATCAGGAGTGACGCGGGGCACGGACGAAGAAGTTGCTGCCGCCTAACATTTCCTGCTGCAGACGAGCCAGGCGCGACGGGGTGGTCTGAGACAAGCCCAGGTTTCAGCCGCCTGTTGGGGTGGAAATCTGGCGCCCAGCCGAGTCCTCTCTGCCGTGTCCTGAAACGGATGCAGTTGAGCCATGAAGGAGGGCCGTCCCATGGAAGGTCTTTGTTCAAAATGTGGAGTGACGCTGGAGTCCCCCTGGAAGTTTTGCCCTTATTGCGGAGCCGCGGGCGCCCAGGCTATCGAAAACCACAAGATTCAGCAGAAGGCCGAGCCTGCGGAGCCTGAAAAAGCGCCAGCGCCGGGAGCATTCGCCGGTTTGCTTTTCGGCATGTTGGCGGTCCCGATTCTGGTCATCGTGGGCACCATGCTTTGCCTGACCGGATTGGGTGCGATTCTGGGGATTCCCATGATTCTCGCAGCTGTGTTTGCGCCGTTGATGGGCCCGATGATTGGTCTTGGTGCGCTCAAAGGCAAATGCCCATCATGCGGAGTCTCAGTGAGCAGCGTTGCGAATGCGAAGGACTTCGATTGCCACAACTGTGGCACGCGGATCTCCATCAGGCATCGGGGGTTCGTTACGGCAAGCTGAAGCAGCTCACCCGGCTATCCCCGGCGTCACAGGGTGAGCGCCGGGGATCTTGCGCTCGATATGCACCTCGATGGAACTCCATCCAGGAGATCGATCGAACCCCTCGGCCTCAAAGTTGGATAGACCTCGAGCCTACGCCGATGGTTCAATCCGCATCTCATCACAGAGATGTTGGTAACAGCCAATTCGCGTACAGGAAGGCTATTGCTTTCCGCGGCTTTATGCGTGTTGGCGGGCTTCCATGGCAGACTCGCAGCACAGCAACCGCCCGCACAGCCAGAGGTGAAAACAGCTCCGGAAACCCCGATTGCGGAAAAGAAAGAAGAACTCGGCCAGCCGGCCTGGAGCCCTGAATGGGACTCGATTGTAGAAAAGGCTCTGCCGCCGGAGATGCTGTCCTCCAAGGTGGAGCGCCCGGTCAGGCCGTTCTGTCCGCGCTTCAGGTCCATGAGCGAAGTGGACAAGCGCGCCTACTGGGCCTATTTCTTCCAGGCGCTTGCGGGCGCTGAGGCAGGGCTGGTTCCGACGGCGAACACGCGCCACAGGGAGCCGGAGGTTGCCGTCAAGGACGAGGTGAGCAACCGCCCGGTGCGAAGCGAAGGTCTACTGCAGCTAACCTATATGGATGCCGATCGTTATGGTTGCGAATTCGATTGGGACAAGGACAAGGAGTTAGCGGAGAAAGATCCGGCAAAGACAATTCTGCAGCCAAGGAACAACCTGCAATGCGGCGTGAAGATACTGGCGCGACAGCTCATTGAAAACCGGAAACCGCTCGTGAGTTCTGCCAGTTATTGGGAGACGCTGAAGCCGGGAACTATCGGCTATCGCGTATTCAAGAAGCAGATGACGAATCTGCCGGAGGTATGCCGCCTGGCCCCCGGCAAGCAGGCTAAGACCCCGGCAACGAGCGGAGCGGCGGTGGCTGCGAATACAGTCGTCACCGGCAGGAAATGAGCGGCGATCCGGTCATTCCGCATCTTGCGCATGACTGTTCTTTCGTTCCCCGATCTATCTGACAGGAGCAAGTTGGGCGGATGGTGCGTTCGGCCGGAGTTTTTCAGTTTGCGAACATAGGCGAGTTAGATCGGCCTGCACCCGGCAGCCGTTCTTCGACGAGAATATCAGGCGGCCGCCGAGTTGATGGGCAAGGCTGGCGGCAAGTTTGACTCCCATGGACGTGCATTGCGCGGCGTCGAAATTGTCCGGAAGCCCAGGCCCATCATCCTCGACGAAAAACCGGACCGAGCCGGGGATCATTTTGGCAGAGACGGAGATGACGCCTGCGCGTCCACGGGGAAGGCCGTGTTTGAGACAGTTCGAGACCAGCTCGTTGGCCAGAAGGCCCAACGGGATGGCGAAATCCAAAGGAATTGGGATTTCATCGATGTCGAGTATCAATCGCACCTGCTCGGACCGTTCGCAGTTGGAACCGATGGCTCCTTCGACAACATCGCGCAGGTAGGCGGAGAGCGTGAGGTTGGTCAGGTCGGGCATCTGGTAAAGATGCTCATGGACCATGGCCATGGCGTGGACCCTTTGGACGGCGGTCTCGATGGCTCGGCGGGCGTCGGCAGAGCGCAAGGTGCGCGCCCCCATCTTGAGCAGGCTCTGCACCACTTGCAGGTTGTTCTTGACACGGTGATAGACTTCCCGCAACAGAACCTCTTTCTCACTCAAGTCGTGGGAGACCAAGGCGACAAGCGCTTCAACTTCTTCGTTCTTGGTGCGCAATTCACTCACCGTAGATTCAAGCTGGCGAGTTCTCACGGTGACGCGTTGGTCCAAATCGAGCGCCAACTGCGCATGTGCCTCCTCAAGCGATTTTTGCGCGGTCATGTCGCGCGTGACCTTTGCAAAGCCGAGCAACCTGCCTTCATGGGAACGGATGGCGGTCAAGCTCACCAGGGCCCAGAACCGGGAGCCATCCTTGCGGATACGCCAGTTCTGCGATTCAAACCTGCCGTCACGCTCGGCTGCGGCCAACTCCTGCGCAGGGAGGCCCGCCTCAACGTCCTCGGGAAGGAAGAAGATCGAGAAATTCTTCCCGAGTATCTCCTCCTGCCTGTACCCTTTGTTGCGTTCCGCTCCTACGTTCCAAGTAAGGACCAACCCCAGCGGGTCAAGTTTGTATATCGCATAGTCGGTCACGCTTTCCACCAGCAATCGGAAGATCTGTTCGCTCTCGGCAAGTGCACGGTTCGCTTGCAAGAGCTCCTCTTCCTTGCGCTTCTGCTCAGTCCTGTCGCGCAGCAACCTGGTAAATCCGGTGAGGTTGCCGGAGATATCCCAGGTGGCTTTCAACTGACCCTCCACCCACAGCATCTGCCCATCGGCTCCTTTCCGCCATGTGGCGATGCGGACACCTTCCGTGGATTGCAGAGCGAAGTCCAACTGCCGTTGCGGTTCGCCGGCCGTTCGTTCGTCCGGCGTGAAGAGGACAGAGAAGTGCATTCCCGAGGCCTGTTCGGCGGTGAGGCCGTAGATAAGCCGGGCCCCTTCGTTCCAGGTGAGAATACGGCCCTCGGTGTCTAACAGGTTCACCGCGGAGTCGCGGGTGCTTTCCACCAAGGCGTGGATTTGCGAGCGATTGCGTGCCAGAGGCATATCCAAACGGTTGCAGATGGCCAGGACGCACTGTTCCGCACCAGCGGCAAATGGCTGCAGCGCCACATCGACGGGAAACTCTCTTCCGCTCGAGTCGCGGGCTTTGAGGTTCATGCAGGAACCCATGGGCCTTACCATGGGATGCGCCATGTACCTCCGCACATGGGCGGCATGGCTTTCGCGAACCGCGACGGGCAGCAGCATTTCGAGAGGCTGACCCTCGAGGTCCTGGCGAAGATACCCAAGCTCCTTCAGTGCGCGGGAATTGGCGCCGGCGATCCGGCCGTCTGCGCCGACGATCAAGACCATGTCCGGGTTGCCCTCAAAGAGCGCGCCGGCCAATCCCATGGCCCCACTCGCGGTCTGCAGACCTTCAGGGAGCCAGCCGGTGTGGTTGGTATCGACAGGGTTTCTGAGTTGTTGCAGGGGCATATAGGCCTCTTGAGGAACGGGGCTTGGCCACTTCGGCCGGGAGCCGGACGATGGTTATCCGCAAAAACAGTCCCGGCGGCAACGTATTGAATTGACAGGGACGCCTTTGCGGGATTGCGGCATGTTCTCAGTTGCTGACCAGAGGCCTGGGTGCGGCGACGGTTGCGCCCCCTTGCAGCAGTTTGTGCAGTAGTTTTCCAGCAATGCGGGGATCGGGATCCATGCTCAGGCCGGTGAGAGTGCGTCCCACCAGGCTCTCCACCGCCACGCCGGATTCCAGCAAGAGTGCCTTGTTGACGCGTACGATGTGCCCCGTACTATCCAACTGCACCATTGCCATGGGCGCCATTTCGAAAAGGTCAGACCCGTTGAAGGCATCTTCGATCACCTGCGAGCGCACACGCTGATCGGCCTTGCGAAGAGTAATCACGTATCCCGTTTGCACGCCCGCGGTGTCGGCGATTGGCGAGATGGCAAGGTCCACGAGTTCGGGAGGGCAATGTGTCTTGTTCAGTGACAACCCGAATTCCTCCATCGTGCCCGACATTCCATGCCGCCCTGGGAGAGGAATGGGACGGTTGTTTATGTCTCTGAGATCGACGATCTCTCTGAGGTGGCAGCCCGCGGCATGTTCCCGCGTGTGACCGATGAGACGCTCGGCCGATGCATTCATGAACTGGACATCGCCGGCCGTCGAGACGGTAAGCAGGGCTTCGTGCATGCCATCGACAGTTGCGGCCATCTTGCCGTGGGCCCGGCGCAGTCCGCCGTCCACCTTGGCTTTGTGCAGCGCCACCTGCAAGGTGGCCTTGAGTTCGCGCGTCTGAAATGGCTTGGTGAGGTATCCATACGGCATCTCGCGCACCGCTCTGGCAATGGTGGCGTCATCGCTGTAGGCGGTCAGAAAGACGGAAGGGACCTGGTAGGCGTCGCGGAGAAGCCTTGCGGTCTGGATGCCGTCCATGGAACCGATGATGTGCAGGTCCATCAGGGCCAGATCCGGCTGAGATTCCTCCACTGCGATCAGAGCCTCGTCCGCGCTTTGGGCAAGGGCAGTCACTTCGCAACCAAACTGCTCGAGCTCCTGTTGCAGGTCAAGTGCGACGATGGGTTCATCTTCTACGATCAGTATCTTTCCATTCATAGGGTCTCCTTGTTGCGGCGGCGCCCGTGGGGTTTCCAGCGGCGTGTATCGAGCGCTGGGTTGCCGGATTCAGAGCCAACCATATCTGGAAAATTGGAGCGAAACAGTGCATCGCCAAAAGAAATTCCGGGGAAGTTAAGTAGAATTCCCTAACCGGAATTGGTTGCAATTCGGGAACAGACGCATTCGCCTTGCGGGCCAGTTCCATGCGGCTCGCAGAAAAGCGCCGATCTACCGCGATAAGCGACTGAATGCATGTTGATTGCGGAGATGCAAATCGGTGTCCGGCGAAGATCCGATAGAGCGGCGGCGAGGTTCGGCGGTGCTTGTTCAAGGCAATGAGGGTTGTCGAGGCGGGGCGGGAAAGACCTCGACGCATCGGCCTCGACGGCCATGCTCAGCGAAGAAACGGCTCCGGTAAAGACTGAGGCGGGAGCTGGGTGAGACTGGGTTCCGTCTTGCTTTTCTCCCGATTCACGGGCTTGGCCGCTGACTTCCAGGGAAAGCGGAGCCCAGCCACCGAGAACCCGCGGGCAGTCTCGCTTTCCTTCGCGGACGTGCCGCAGATTGACCTGGCCATCTGCCGGACCACGCCTGCAATCGCGGATTCCTGATGAACAATCGGAATCGCTGTGTTCTGCATTTTCCGTACAGCCGTATAGTCGTTTGGAATCTTCCAGTGGATTGGCCTGTTGAGGGCCTTGGCCAGATGTTCATCCGACAGTCCTGTGGAGCGCGACTGATGGCGGTTGATCACGATTTCGAGTTTGGGGCCGAAATCTCCTGTGAACTGGGTGATCAGGCGATTCGCATTGCGCAACTCGGGAATCCCGACCTGGGTTACCAGGTAGGCGGTAGCGGATTCCTCGAAGAGATGCATTTGTTTAAGATCGATTTTCTTGCCGGCGTCGACCACCACGTAATGGAACTGCCTGCGTGCAACTTGCAGCAGGCTTCCGATGGCAAGATTGGTGGCCATGGCGGAGGGCAGTTCAGCAGGCGCAGCGAGCACCGATAGCCCGGAATCGTGCCGCACAACCAACTTCGAGAGAAGATTCGCATCGAGGTGTGCGGCATTTTGCAGCGCATCGACGATGGAGTGGGGGGGGTCGATCCCCAGGTTCAGCGCCGCGTCCCCAAGGTGGAGATTCAGGTCGATCAGCAGAGTGCTTTGATGCGACTCCTCAGCCAGCGCTACCGCAAAATTCGTGGCGACCGTGGTGACGCCGACGCCGCCCTTGGACCCGAAAAAGACCAGCAGGCGTCCGTCCGCCTTTCGTGTGGCAGGGGCTGGCTGCTGCTGGGCTGCTACCCACTGCAGAGCCTTGGCGATTGTGCTTTGGGCGAACGGAACGGTGAAGAACTCGCGGGCGCCGGCGCGCATGCTGCGGAGAATCAGGTCAGGATCGGCTCGTCCGGAGAAGACCATCACAATCGCGGATCGCGCAACGCAGAGCGCCTCCACCAGTTCGAGAGCATATTGCGGGTTCCCGTCCAGGTCTACGAGGACTGCGTCGAAACCCTGTCCAAGCAGGCTCGTGGCGTTGTTCAGGTTAGGAGGATATTCAGGGAATTCGCGGGGCTCGATGTTGCCGCATTGCGCCACGGCGGTTGTGGCCGCTATGCGGTGTTGCCTGTCGGGACTGACGACGGCGACCGTCAAGGGGCCGTCGTGCGGTGATTCGGAAGTCTGGATCAAGCTCGACATGAAGGAATCTTCTTTCCGAATTGCGTGTTCGCGGCTGGGGATCTATTGAGTCATTTATCGGCAATAAGGCGAGAGAATTCAGGTGCTCTAGGCTTTTTGCGGAGGGCGGCGACGACACTACAAGACACAAGCGGAAGTGAGCGGAGGTTTCGCTTGTGTGTTTGTGGGGTCGGCGGGCACACGTTGGGCGTGCGGAATCAGGCGGCGCGCGGGGTGAGCTTGATGCCGAGAGCCTTCATGACACCGAGGAACGTGGAGAGCCTGGGATCGCCGGTGGGAGAAAGGGCTTTGTAGAGGGCTTCGCGTGTGACTCCTGCCTGGCTTGCGAGCTGAGTCATTCCGATGGCGCGCGCGATATCGCCAAGAGCGGCCGCGATCAAGGATGGATCGCCGTCTTCGAAGGCGGCTTCGAGATAAGCAGCGATGGACTGAGGGCTGCCGAGATGCTCTGAAGGATTCCACAGGGTTGTTCTAAGCGCCATTTTGAGCCTCCGGAGCCTCATTCTGGTCATGCGAATATCTGCATCTGTTCGTGTTTCAGTGACTTGATTCGATCCAACAGTTTGATTTTTTCGTCAGCCTTTTGCTTAACAGGTCTGGCGAAATTCCGAAAGATTCTGTATCGGTGCAGAACGCCAACGACTTATGCCGCGAACCGAGACCGGCTTTCACCTGGCGACGCGACAAACTGGTCCTTTCCATCATTGTATTCTTCAGTTTGTTGGCTGTTGTTCGTGAAAATGGCGCCAGATAGTCTCAGCCGTTCTCCTCTGCACCACGGCAGCCAGCGACTCTGCTGTAGCTTGCTGCACGTCGCGAAGGCTGCCGAAGTGTGAGAGAAGGCGCTGTCTTGTTTGCGGGCCTACGCCGGGGATGTTGAGTAACTCGGATTCGCGGTCGCGCATGGCCCTGCGCTGGCGATGATAGCCGACGGCAAAGCGGTGGCTCTCGTCGCGGATGAGCTGCACCAAGTGCAAGACGGGTGATCGGCGGTCTAGCACGATGGGCTCGTCTTCGTTGCCGTAGAGGTAGATAACTTCTTCGCGCTTGGCGATGGAGGCCAGTGGCTGCGAGGTTAGGCCGAGCGATTCCAGAGCCTCAGCAGCGGCGTGCAACTGGCCGAGGCCGCCATCGATGAGGATGAGCGATGGAAGCGTCTGCGGCTCCTTCGACGGTTTTCCCTCAGGGGCTAAAGCCGCTCTGTTGTTGGGGGCATTATTGGCACGACTGAAGTCGTGCCCTTTCAAAGCTTGCGGGTTGGGTTGGGGGTCCGTGGTATCCCAGGTCTCAGAATCGAGATCCCCTTCGGCAGGCTCAGGGCAGGCTTTCGACAGGCTCAGGACAGGCTCTGGGGCGCCCGGCTTCTTTTCCAATCCTTCGAGCAGTCGCTTGTAGCGGCGATGGACCACTTCGCGCATGGAGGCGAAGTCGTCGACGCCGAGCACGGTCATCACCTTGAATTTGCGATAGAGCTGCTTGTTCATCTTGCCGTCTTCCCAGACGACTAATGATGCTACGGTTTCCGCGCCCTGGATGTGGGAGATGTCGAAGCACTCAATGCGGCGCGGAAGCTCGGGAAGCATCAGCAGGTCGGCCAGCGATTCCTGAATAGCCTTGCGGCTTGGCTCGAGAACGCGGAAGCGCTGTGTGTAAGACTGCTTCGCGTTCTGGCCTGCAAGATCGACGAGGGACCGCTTCTCTCCGCGCTGCGGGACAGCCAGTTCGATGCGATGGCCGGTACGCTCGCTGAGCAGGGCAGCGAGAGATTCGCGGTCGGGGAAGTCGGCGGGGATGAGGATGGTGCGAGGAACGTAGTGCTGGTCGATGTAGAGCTGCTTGAGCAGCGCGCTGAACACCGCGCCGGCGTGGAATTGCGGTTCAGAAATCGCGGGTTCGGATTCGTGCTCTCCTACCCTTTCCGCTGAGGAACGCGGAAAGGATGGGGCACCCAGGTCATCTGCTGTTTCCAGCAGTTCCGGTAGGTCGTCCCAGAAGAACTCGCGGCGGTCGACGATTTTTCCGGCGCGCACGTGGAAGAGATTAACGGCCACGCTACCGGCCTCAAAGTGATAGCCGAAGACGTCTGCGTCGTCGTCCTGTTCCGCGGTGGCGATACGCTGTTTTTCCTGGAGTTGGTGGACGGTGGAAAGCTGATCGCGAAGCCGCGCCGCAGCTTCAAACTGCTCGGCCTCCGCCGCGGCAATCATGCGGCTGGTGAGGTTCCGCTCGAGTTCCGCATGGCGGCCTTCGAGGAAGAGCTGGGCGTCGCGAACAGCATTTGCATAGAGCTCTGGAGTGGTGAACCCTTCAACGCATGGGCCCAGGCAACGATGGATGTAGTACTGCAGGCATGCGCGTGGGTGGTAGCGCGAGAGATCGACCTTGCAGCTGGGAATGAGAAAGCTGCGATGGATGAGCTCGACAATGCGATAGGCGAGATTGCCCGGAAAGTAGGGACCGTAGTAAGCCGCGCCGTCCTTGCGCAGCCGGCGCGTGACAAAGACCTTGGGGTAGCGGTCGGCAAGAGTCAGCTTGACGTAGGGGTAGGTCTTGTCGTCGCGAAGCAGGATGTTGAAGCGGGGATGGCGCTGCTTGATGAGGTTGTTTTCAAGCGCCAGGGCTTCGTGTTCGTTGGCAACGAGGATGTAATCGAGATCGACTGCCTCGCGCATTAGAGAGCCGGTTTTGGCATTGGCCTGCGAGGCTTCCAAAAGATAAGAGCGAACGCGCGAGCGCAGGTTCTTCGCCTTGCCAACGTAGATGACCTCTCCCTCGGCGTTCTTGTAGAGATAGACGCCGGGCTGCGAGGGGAGCGTGCGGATTTTCTCGTGGAGATCCATGGTGTTGAGGCAACGCTTGAAGAGCCAATTAATAGATTAGCGGGTTCATTGCGGCGCGTGGGAGCTGAGGCTTCCAGAAGGGAAATCCTTGCAAGAGAGGGTAATAATTACACGGTGCCGGATGCGATGCGCACATTGGCAAAACGCAATAAACATAATATTTTCATCAGCTTATCTGACTTTCCCAAAATGGCCTCGAAGTTGCGATGGAAAAGGCGGGGGAAATATCGATCCGAAACTCCCCGGAGGGATTAAGCCATGCATGGAGGAAGAGAACTGGTGTTTCAGGAGGGAAGAATGGTGGACAAAGACCGAGTAAAGGAAACGATCAACGAGGCGGCCGGGCGGACCAAGCGTCAGGTTGCCGAATGGACGGGCGACACAGAAGCCCAGGTCGAGGGTCTGGCGCAAGAGGTGAAGGGGAAGGCTCAGAAAGTGTGGGGCAATGTGAAGGATGCGGCAAGGTCCGCGCAAGAGGATGTTCGGAAGGAACATGGCGACAAAGAGACTCAGCCCCCAAAGCATCGATAAGTGAGCTGTAAGTTCCGGGTGAGTCGAGAGCACTCGATGTTATCCAAGGCTAATCACGGTTAGTCACGAGTTACAGAAACCCAAGGAGGAGAGTTATGAAGAAAGCAGTCCTGTGCGCGGTACTTCTGAGTTTGACAAACATTGCCTGGGCAGCAACAGCGCGCGAGGCAACGGACGGCCGGCTGGAACATGCAGGCGCGGTGTTGCATGAAATCATGGCGGCGCCGGACAAGGGCATTCCGGAAGAAGTTCTGGAACACGCCAAGTGTGTGGCAGTGGTGCCTCACTTGCTCAAGGGTGGATTTGTGTTTGGCGCGGAAAATGGCAGAGGCGTCGCGACCTGCCGGACGGAAAACGGATGGAGCGCACCGGCGTTCTTTACCATCACTGGCGGTAGTTGGGGTCTGCAGATCGGTGTGGAAGGCATCGATCTGGTGCTGGTCGTTCAGGGCGATCAAGGCCTTGAACATTTGATCGGAAGCAAGTTCGAGATTGGCGGCGACGCCTCCGCGGCAGCGGGCCCGGTGGGGCGTCATGCATCCGCCGATACTGACTGGAAGCTCAATACGGAGATTCTGACTTACTCTCGCGCAAAAGGAATCTTTGCCGGCATCACGCTGAACGGTGCTGCGATTCGCCGCGACGACGATTCCACTGAAGCAATCTATGGCGCGGAAATTTCCACGCGCCGCCTACTACGAGGCGATGTGCCTCCTCCTCCTCAAGCGCAGCCGTTCCTCGATGCGGTTAGAAATGCAAACGAACAGGCAAGAACTGCGCAATAGCGGTCATTGGCGACATGCGGTCAGACGCATGAGAGAGCCATTTACTATCGCGGGCCTGCAACGGGTATAAGGAGGAATCGATGCTCTGGGCAATCTTTGTGGTCATCTTGCTTCTCTGGATTTTGGGCTTCAGCCTGCATATTGCCGGCAGCCTGATCCACCTTCTGCTGGTAGTTGCGGTCATTGTTCTGATCGTCAACCTCTTGACAGGACGGCGGACCGTGCTATGAGCCCAGCCAAAGCTCGCATTAGCTGGGTAGAAGCAGCTTCTATCAACTGCCGGTTGGGTTAGCCAATCGGAGTTAGTTAATCCCGGGCGCATTGTTTTGAGCTATTCGGCCAGTGCGCCACAACTCACAACTCAAAACAAGGCTGTCTGCTTCCCCAGTAAGAACACCCTTGTTCAAGAACAGCCATTAGGAGGAAGTATGAAGATGGGCGATAAGAATTACCCGCCGTTTGACCCCGCCGCCTTTTTTGCGAGCGTCGGACTTGGCCGCAGAGTTGTTGAAATGGAGCCTGAAGAAACCTTTTTTGTTCAGGGAGATCCTGCGGACTCCATATTTTGCCTTCAGCATGGGCGCGCAAAGCTCAGCGTTGTTTCAGAAAAGGGAAAGCAGGCCACTGTCACACTTCTCTTCCCAGGCGATTTCTTCGGCGAGGAGTCGCTGGGAACAACACCTGGCCGGCGTCCGGCAACAGTTACGGCCGTGAACAGGAGCACCGCGTTCAAGATCGGGAAGGAAGAGATGATCCGTCTCTTGCATCAGGAGCCTGAATTCAGCGACCATTTCCTGTCGTTTGTGCTTGCCCGCGCCCAGCGCACACAGGCCGATCTTGTGGACCAGATCTTCAACTCCAGTGAAAAGCGCCTGGCGCGAACTCTCCTGCTGATGGCGGAAGTCGGAAAGCCGGACGGAACGCATACTTTGATTCCTCCCGTCACGCAGGAAACCCTGGCCGAAATGGTCGGTACAACCAGATCTCGCGTGAGCTTCTTCATGAACCGCTTCCGCGATCTTGGCTTGATCAGCTACAAGGACCGCATCCAGGTGCATATGCCGCGGCTTAGAGCGGTTCTGCTCGACCAATTTGCCCAGGTGTAACTTCGAAACACGGCCGACTGCATGGGTCGCTGAACAGAAGCTCCAGCGGTCCGTTCATTGCTGCTGGCGAAGGTGTTCGGCACGGACGTCGTTTGCGGTGAAGAGGCTCAGGAAGGGCGCTCCGGCAGCGGCTGCTTCTACCGCGGGCCGGCCATTGGCTTCTTCGCGCTCCACAATGCAGACCACTGCCGCGATGGTCATCTGGGCTTCACGGGCCGCTTCGAGAGCATTGATGGTGGATGCCCCCGTGGTGCAAACGTCGTCGACGATCACAACGCGTGCGCCAGGGTGGCAGAAGCCCTCAATGCGGCGGCCGGTGCCATGCGCCTTCTCGGCCTTGCGGACGAGGAACCCATGCAGCAGCGGCGCGGTAGGCCTGGTCAGGGCGCGCCATGCGCTGGCAGTGGCGACGTTGGAGACAATGGGGTCGGCGCCCATGGTTAGGCCGCCCACGGCGTCAGCATCGATGTTGTGTGCCTCTAGAAGTTCGAGGATGGCGTGCCCGGTGAGACGTCCGCCTTCGGCATTCAGAGTGGTGGTACGGCAGTCGATGTAATAGTCGCTGGTGGCGCCAGAAGAGAGCTTGAACTGCCCGAGGCGGAAGCTGGTTCGGGCGAGCAGGTCGAGGAGCAACTGGGCGTGGGTGGTAGGCATCGATTTTGATTGTAACCGGTCGTCAAGGTATTCAATTGGGAGGGACGCGCGACTCGATTACGATGCTGCATCCGAGTTTGGCGTCGATCGTAAACCGTGGCTCCTCCATTGCCGCCTGGATATTCATCTTGGAGTCCACAACGTTGGAGACAAATTGCGCATGCGCCAACGGCTGACTCATGCCGCCAATGATGCCGAAGCCGATGTGCTCGTCTCCGTGTTCCATGAACGCCGGAATGATGGTGTGAAACGGCCGCTTCCGTCTTGCGAGGGCATTGGGCGATTTGCTGTGGAGCGAGAAAAGGTCACTCGGCAGTTGTGGTTTCCCCCTATACCAACTGGAGAGCCGTTCTAGTCGCTGCTGAAGAGACTGCCGTCGTGCGGCTTGAGCGTGGTTGGGTCTGGTGCGGGCTCGGGCTCCTCGATTGGCTTGCTGCGGCGAGGATTTTCCATAAAGGTGCTGAAAACTCGGTTGGGATCGCCGGGCAGCAGATGGTGTTCTTCCAGAGCCAGCCTGACCTGGCGGCGGAATTCGCGTACCGGTCCATACTGCTTGGTTGCCAGGGTCTTGAAGACCACCGGGAAAATCACCTCCGACCCCTTCACGGCATCCACTCCCAGAATCTGCGGGTCGGCTACAAAGACCTGGCGGTACTCGTCGCTGTTGCGGATCTCCATGGCGATGCTCTTCAAAAGATCGACCACCACGTCGGGGTTGGCCGAGAAGTCGACGCTCACATTCACCGTTGCCACTGAGAATCCCACGCTCAGGTTAGCAACCGTGGTGATCTGCGAGTTGGGGATGACGTAGAGCGTTCCGTCCGCGTCACGGACCGTCGTCTTGCGCAGAGTCATGGCCTCGACTGTGCCGGCCAGTCCCGCCAGGCGCACAGTATCCCCTACGTTGAACTGGTCCTCAATCAGGATCAGGATGCCATTCAGCATGTCCTTGACAATGTTTTGCGCTGCCAGCCCGATGGCTATTCCGACCACCCCAGCTGAAGCAAGCAGCGGCGCCAGGTTCACACCCAGCGCATCGAGAAACTGTAAACCGGTTATGAGCAGAATAGCGGTCATCCCTGTGGTGCGAATAACCCCGGATAGCGTTTTCACCTGTCCGATTCGCCCCTGATTGGCCGAGTGCTGTTCGGCGACGCGGATCATGTGGTGGGTGACGAGGCGCAGTATCCTGCTGAGGATGAAGGCGATAAGTGCAACCACGATCAGGTGCGGCAGCTTCTGGTGGATGAACTCCTGGGCATCGACGATCCACTCGTCCAGCACCTTGCCCAGGAACCGGCCTTCCTTGAAGATGCCAAATCTTGCCGCGATCAAAAAAGGATGCATCCCAAAACCTCTCTCTCTAGACTAGACTGTGCGCAGGGAGTGCCTGTTGTACCAACAGAGGAGACATTCACGCAAAGGGGAAGGCTGAGCGGAATCAGGTTCCCCAGGAGGTTCCCCATGCAGTTACGGAAGCATCGAAACCAACCCGGCAAAGACTGCGGCGCCGGGATAACCCACTGGGCCTGGCGGCCCGATTGGGGCCTGATTTTCGCTTGCCTGCTCGTCGTTGCAACCCTCAAAGGCGCCGCTCAGAACCCGCCGGGCTTCAACGCCGACAAATCGATCCACGATCCAGTGCTGACCTCGCCCTCAGACGCAAACGCCCAAATGCAGATACGCGACCAGCAGACCAGGCAGCAGAGCTTTGAAGCCGCCAATGCTGAACGGAAGAAACAGATTGCCGACAATAGCGCGCGATTGCTTAAGCTGGCCACCGATCTGAAGGCCGAAGTGGACAAGACCACCAAGGACACGCTATCGCTTAACGTGATTCGCAAGGCCGACGAGATTGAACGGCTGGCACACAATGTGAAAGGAAAGATGACGCTCACCGAGCGCTTAAACTGAGGACCTTTCTCCTTCCCCGGCGAAAACCCTTTTCTCAGGATTAACCAATGACACATACTCTACCGTTGAGTTTCTCGCACGGTCCGGCGACCCGCTGGGCAGCGCGGGCCGCACGCCTGGCGATCTGCCTTGTCCTGCTTGTGGCGTTGCGGGTTAGGGCGCAGAACCTGCCGGGACAGCAGTACCCCGTGGGCCCGCACTCGGCAGGTCCCCGCGCAACCGACGCCATGGATGACACGCCGAGTTCCCAGAGCGTCGACGAGGAGAAGATCCTCCGCTCCCTCAACGCCGTCCGGCAAAAATCCATGGTGGCGGACACCGACAGGCTGGTCAGGCTGGTGAACGAACTGAATGCTGAGATTGCCCGTACAAATCCGGATTCGCTTACTTCGGCCCAACTGCGCAAGGTGGCGGAAATTGAAAAACTTGCGCACAATGTAAAGGACAAGATGAGTACTTCCGTGCGGGGAATGCCCGCGTTCCAGCAGCCTTATTTTCCACAACGATAGTGGTTGCTGTGTCCAATTCCGGAACGAGTACCGCAGAGTGGGTTCCCCGCTGTTCCATCCTGCGCAGGGTTGTTACAATCAGCTTGGCGTTCTTGATAGATAAGGTTTCTTGGGGGTCGTGGATGGAATTGGCAATTTCCAGCACTCATGTGCCCGAGTCGGCTTCTGCCTCTGGCGGCCTAAGCCCGGACCAGATGATTCGCATCTACCGGCTGATGTATCTTTCCCGCTGCGTAGATGACCGCGAAATCTTGTTGAAACGCCAGCAAAAGATATTCTTCCAAATATCGGCCGCAGGCCACGAGGCGCTGCAAATCGGCGCGGCGCTTGCTCTGCGCCCTGGTTACGACTGGGTCTTCCCTTACTATCGCGACCGTGGCTTGTGCCTGGCGCTGGGTGTGACGCCGACTGAAATGATGCTGCAGGCCGTGGGTGCGGCCACCGATCCAGCCAGCGGCGGCCGCCAGATGCCCACCCACTGGAGCAGCCGGCCGCTGCACATTGTGAGCACGTCTTCTTCAACTACCACCCAGTTGCTTCATGCCGTGGGTTGCGCCGAGGCAGGGCGTTACTTTACACGCCATCCGGAGGCGGCGGACAAGGCGGAAGGCGACTATCGCGCCTTTCACGATGTCGAATTTCACGGCGACGAAGTTGTCTTCACCTCGCTCGGTGAGGGTTCGACTTCCCAAGGTGAGTTTTGGGAGGCATTGAATACCGCCTCCAACCAGAAGCTGCCAGTGGTTTTCTGCGTGGAAGACAACGGCTACGCGATCAGCGTGCCGGTCGAGGTAAATACGCCGGGCGGGAATATTTCGCGCCTTGTAGCCAACTTCCCCAACTTCCATTTTGTTGAAGTGGACGGCACCGATGCAGAGGCCTGCCTAAGGGGGTTTCAGGAAGCGGTGGCGCACTGCCGCGCGGGACTTGGTCCGGCGTTTGTGCATGGCCATGTAGTGCGGCCTTACTCGCATTCGCTTTCAGACGACGACAAGCTTTACCGTTCCGCGGCCGAACGCGAGGCCGATGCCATGCGGGATCCGCTGGCGAAGATGCAGATGCGGCTGCTCCGCGAGGGAATTCTGACCGAGGAACAGATCAACGCGCTGGAGCACGAACTCGACCACGAGGCCGAAGAGGCCGCCGAGCGTGCGCTGCAAGCTGTGCCGCCAACTGTGGAGAGCATTACCGAGCACGTCTACTCCGAGGACCTTGACCCGACAAGTTCGCTCTTTGCCACGGAGCATGTGGGGGCGCTCGGCTCCGCAGGCGGCGGCAAGACCGGTGGCGAAAAGGGAAGAGCACCGCGCACCATGGCGGACCTGATCAACGCCTGCCTGCACGACGAGATGCGCCGCGATCCCCGCATTGTCCTCTACGGTGAAGACGTGGCGGACGCCAGCCGTGCAGAGGCGCTGGCTGAGGTAAAGGGCAAGGGCGGTGTGTTCAAACTTACCGCCGGCCTGCAAACGGAATTCGGTTCCGAGCGCGTCTTCAACTCTCCTCTGGCCGAGGCAAACATTGTGGGCCGCGCCGTTGGGTATGCGGTGCGCGGCATGAAGCCGGTGGTTGAGATTCAGTTCTTCGATTACATCTGGCCCGCCATGCATCAGATTCACAATGAACTGGCACTCATGCGCTGGCGTTCGAATGGCGCCTGGGCCTCGCCTGCCGTGATCCGCGTGCCTATCGGCGGCTATCTTACCGGAGGCTCCATTTATCATTCGCAATCCGGCGAGAGCATTTTTACGCATATACCGGGGCTGCGCGTGGTGTTTCCTTCGAACGCGCTCGACGCCAATGGGTTGCTGCGCACTGCGATTCGCTGCGACGATCCGGTTTTGTTTCTGGAGCACAAGCGGCTTTACCGCGAGACGTATGGCCGCGCTCCGTATCCTGGTCCGGACTTTGCCATCCCCTTCGGCAAGGCGAAGATCGTCCGCCCCGGAACCCACATCACGCTGGTGACCTATGGCGCCATTGTGCCGCGTGCGTTGCAGGCCGCACAGAAGGCGCAGCAGCAGGGAATTGAAGTCGAAGTCCTCGATCTGCGCACCTTGAGCCCGTATGACTGGGAAGCCATCGCCACCTCCATCCGCAAGACCAGCCGCGTGATCGTAGCCCATGAGGACATGATCAGCTGGGGCTACGGAGCAGAGATTGCCGCCCGCATCGCCGACGAACTCTTCGAGCATCTCGATGCTCCGGTTCGCCGAATCGGTTCGATGGATACGTTTGTGGCTTATCAGCCGCTGCTTGAGGATGCGATCCTTCCCCAGCCGGAGAAGATCCTCAAAGCGATCGTGGAACTGAAGGCGTACTAAGACGGTTCCCACCCGTCTGGAAGTCGTCTCTTATTGTCCAATTGTGCAGTAAGATAATTCCATCTGCTCACTTAGCTGGCGGGGGAAGGGTTTTTATGCTCGGAAAACTCTTTCGTATGCTTCGGGACGACCCGGTAAGAATCCCGGATCGTATATGGGGAGAGTTGCTGGCGCTGCGGCTCTCGTTGAAGCGGAATGTGGTTCTGGAAGGCAAGGTTGTCATCATTGGGCGACCGCTGATCGATATTCGAAAGGGCTGCAAACTCTATCTTGGAAACGGCGTGATTTTGACTTCCAAGAGCAAGGGATACCACCTCAACATGCCGTCACCCGTGAAGCTATTCGCGTACCTGCCGGGCGCGGAGATCAGGATCGGAGACGAGACCGGCATAGCCGGCTCCTGTATCACTGCGCACCGCTCGGTGACGATCGGCAAGCGCTGCCTGATTGCGGCCAATTGCCAGATCATGGACAACAACGCCCACGATCTGTCTTTCCCCGACGTGGAAAAGAGACGCCAGTCCGCTGGGTCGTGTCTCCCTGTCGTGATTGAAGACGATGTTTGGCTCGGAACGAATACGGTCGTATTGCCGGGGGTGAGGATTGGAAGAGGTTCCATCATCGGCGCCAATAGTGTTGTCTGCTCGAATGTACCTCCCATGGTAGTAGCCCGCGGAAATCCAGCCGAAGTTGTATTAGACTACCGAATGGATTATGCGGAGTTGACGGCGTCCGATACCTACGACCTGAGCCTGGGCGAAGATCGGGGAGAGATTCAGCTCTGATTCGCTCCGGAGTCTCCAGCTTGCAGCCTGATCCATCCATTCGCAGGGTTCTGATCCATCGTCTCGGCAGCCTGGGCGATACGGTGGTGGCGCTGCCTTGTTTCCACCTGATCGCCCGCGTTTTTCCCAATGCCGAGCGCAGGTTGCTGACTAATTTTGCTGTCCACGCAAAGGCGCCGGCTTCGGCGGCAGTGCTGGGCGGTTCCGGCCTGGTTCATGGCTACATGCGGTACACGGTGGGCACACGCAACCCGGTGGAGCTGTTCCGTCTCGCCGGAGAGATTCGCCGCTTTGGCCCCGATGTGGTGGTCTACCTGATGCACATCCGGCCGTGGAAGGCCATCCGCCGCGACCGGCTGTTTTTCCGTCTCGCTGGAGTGCGGCGCATGGTTGGTTTTGCTGCCGAGGAGCAGATGAAGTTTCGCTTCGACGCGGCAACGGGCCTCTTCGAGCGTGAACCCGACCGGCTGGCGCGCCTGATGGCGGAGCTGGGTGACGCGGACCCGGCAAACCTTTCCAATTGGAGTCTGCTGCTGTCGGCCGCGGAACGCCAGACGGCCATCGACGCACTGGGCGCACTTACGGACGGCCCGTTGATTGTCTGCGGCCCAGGCACAAAAATGCCGGCCAAGGACTGGGGCCAGGAAAACTGGCAGATGCTGCTGGGACGCATCGATGCGAAGTACCGTGGGCATGGTCTGGCGCTGGTGGGCGCCAAAGAGGAATTCAATGGAGCGGAGAACGCGGCGCGGCTTTGGACAGGCCCCAAAGTGAACCTCTGCGGCCGCCTCGCGCCGCGAGAAACGGCCGCCGTAATCCAGCGTGCGAAGATGTTTCTCGGTCCCGACTCCGGCCCCATGCACCTGGCCGCAGGGGCCGGTGTTCCGTGCGTGATTGCCTTTTCCGCCGCCGGCCCGGCGGGCATATGGTTTCCGCGGGGAAGCAAGCATCAGATCGTCTATCATCAGACGAGTTGTTCCGGCTGCTACCTGGAGATGTGCAACGTGGAGGGCCATCCCTGCCTGAATTCCATTTCAGTGGATGAGATGGAAGCGGCCGTGGACAGGGCCATGACGGGCCAGGACGGAAGCAGGGAATTGATTGTGGTTCGTTGAAGGCGCTTGGCCGCGGCAGAGCAGGTTCTTCAATCGATGGCCGCCGCAATGGGAGAGATGTCGCGCATGTTGATCGTCACCGGAGGAGCGGGCTTCATTGGCAGCAACCTGGTTCATGAACTGAATGCCCACGGCGTCAGCGACATTCTGGTGGTGGACAACCTGGCCAACGCGCAGAAATTCGTGAATCTGAACGGAGCCCATTATGTGGACTACATGGACAAGCGCGAGTTCCGCCGCGCCATCCGCGACAATGCACTTGGCACGAACCAGATCGAAGGCATTCTGCATCAGGGCGCCTGCTCCAACACTCTCGAAGACGACGGCGATTACATGATGGACAACAACTTCCAATTCACCAAGGAAGTGCTGGATTTCGCCATCCGCTGGGAAGCACCGCTGGTCTATGCGTCCACCGCCGCAGTCTACGGGCTTTCCGGGTCGGGTCACTTTACGCCTACGCTTGAAAACGAGCGGCCGATCAATGTGTACGGCTATTCCAAGCTGGCGTTCGACCACTACTTTCGCAACCAGCTTGCCCAGGGCCGCGTGCCGATGACTGCCGTGGGCCTGCGCTACTTCAACGCCTACGGTCCGCGCGAGCAGCATAAAGGCCGCATGGCTTCAGTGATTCAACACTTCACGAAGCAGATGGAGGATACCGGAAAGGTAAGTGTTTTCGCGGGTACCGGCGGCTATCGCGACGGGGAGCAACGCCGCGATTTCGTGTATGTTCGCGACCTGGCCCGGCTCAACATGTTCTTCGCCCAGATTGGTCCATATTCGGTTGCGGCAGGGAAGTCTGCGAAGAGCTTTCGCGGCGTGGTCAACGCGGGGTCAGGCGTCAGCCGCAGCTTCAACGACGTTGCCCATGCGCTGATGGCCGTTCACGGCGAGGTTCCCATCGAGTACATTCCATTTCCCGCCGATCTCGAAGGCCGCTATCAGCATTTCACTGAAGCGGACCTAACCGGGCTGCGCGAACTCGGCTGCGATCTGGAGTTCACCGCGCTGGAGCAGGGAATCGTCGAAACATTTGCCGCTATGCGCGCAATCGCGAGCTAGTCCCGCAACCTGGTAATTCCGTAATTTCGCCCACAAATCCGGGTGCCCCAAGTCTCGCTTTTGAGACCTGGGAGACCACGAACCTCAATCGGGGCCCTGTTCCTACGGGGCAGAGAGGACCATGCGACCGCGCGATTCTGTGAATTAGGATAGCGCCATGCGATTCTCCGGCTTTCGATCCCAAGCATGTTGGCTTCTGGTTCTCTCCGCAACCGCCGCGGTCTCGTTCCCGGCTTACGCTCTACAGCAAGCGGCAACCAAGCCCGATATTCCCGCAGCCGCACCCGCTGTCCCGCAACAAGCAACCCCGCAAGCGATCGGCAAACCCGATGAGGCCGCCGCTGCCGCGACCCCGCAGAAGCCGCGTGTAAGGCCCATCGACGCAACTGCCCCACTCCCATTGCGATATGACATGCTGCGCGGCGCATACGGTCCGTATCGCGCCAACAACGACTTGCTCTACTACCACCTGGACATTCGCGTCGATCCCGAGAAGCAATTGGTAACCGGCAAGAACACCATCCGCTTCAAAATGCTGAATGACGATAACCGCATTCAGCTGGATCTGCGCGAGACGCTCAACATCGACAAGATTCTGATGGGTGCGAAGACGCTGAAATACGAGCGTGACACGGGGGCGGTGTTCGTCGATTTTCCCGAGACGTTGCTTGCGGGCCAAGTCTACTCGATCGATTTTTATTACTCCGGGCATCCGGAGGAGACGGGGCGATTTGGCGGCATGACGTTCAAGAAGGACATATCGGGCCACGTATGGATCAACACCGCCTGCGAAGGCACGGGCGCGAGCATGTGGTGGCCCGACAAGGACCAGTGGAAGGACGAAGTGGAGAGCATGGACATCAGCGTTGCTGTTCCGAACGGCCTGGTGGACGTGTCGAATGGAAAATTTGTCGCCAAGACCGACCTGGGCGATGGCTACACGCGCTGGGACTGGCACGTGCATTACCCCATCAACAACTACGATGTCTCGTTGAACATCGGCAATTATGTTCATTTTTCTGATCGGCTGGGCGACCTGCCGCTGGATTTCTACGTGCTGCCTGAGGACCTGGACAAGGCCAAGATTCAATTCGCCCAGGCCAAGGGCATGATCGAGGCCTACCAGCACTATTTTGGGGAGTATCCCTTCATCAAGGACGGGTACAAGCTGGTTCAAGCGCCCTACTCAGGCATGGAGCACCAGAGCGCCGTGACCTACGGCAACCTGTTCAAGAACGGCTACCTGGGGCGCGACTGGACGGGCGTCGGGATCAATACGCGGTTCGACTTTATCATCATTCACGAGAGCGGGCATGAGTGGTTCGGCAACAGCATCACGGCGCAGGATCCGTCGGACATGTGGATTCACGAAGGGTGGACGACGTATCTGGAGACGCTGTATGTCGAGTACCGCTGGGGCCACGACGATGCGCTCAAGTATATGGGCGGGCTGAAGCCGAAAGTGGTGAACATGCGGCCCATTATCGCGGAGCGGGGGGTGAACGCGGAGCCTACGCAGGATCAATACTTCAAGGGCGCGCTGATGATCAATACGCTGCGCAGCGTGGTGAACGACGACGCCAAGTGGTGGGCTCTGCTGCACGAGTTCTATCAGCATTTCAAATATCAAAACATCATGACCGAAGACGTGGAGGCCTGGTTCAACCTGCACACGGGCATGAACCTGACGCCGGTCTTCGACCAGTATCTGCGCCATGCGGCGATACCGCGGCTGGAGCTTCTGTTTGGCGAGGCCCCCGGGATGGTGATGTACAAGTGGGACGCCGACGAGGACAGCTTCGCCATGCCGGTGAAGGTGGGCGCGCAGGAGCACTGGCAGATTATCCATCCGACGACGAAGTGGCAGTGGATGCAGACGCCGCTCGGCAAGGACGATTTCCAGGTGGCGACGGACCTCTACTACATTGACGTGAACAAGCAGTAGGGGGGCGTTTCATTTTGCCCTGCCGCCGGCTTTGATAACGCTTTCAATGTTCCGGTTTGGATGCGGCTTCAAGGTCTTAAATCAATCTGCTCTTGACGACTCTAAGCGGAAATGGGCATACTCGCGACTTGTGCCCAGGCTGGGGCGTTTTCCCCGGCGCCAGCGGGAGTTGGCTTCTTATGGATCTCATTCTGCTTCGTCTTCTTTTTGTGGCCCTTCTTGCCGGGGTCTGTTATTTCCTTCAACCATTCGGCTTGAGCGGATGGTTGAGTGCGGGCGTGGGCGTGGCGGCGGCCGGCGCGGTAATCGTCTTCGAGCTGCGCGTGCGGGCTCTTACTTTGCGACGGCTGATCGGCGCCGTGGCGGGGAGCGTGCTGGGCATCTTTGGCGCGTTTTTGTTCTGCCTGGTGCTCAAGTCCGCGCCGCTCAGCGGAGCCAACTCGGCCACGCTACAGATTTTTGTGCTTCTGCTGATGACCTATGTGGGCCTGCTGGTTGGAGCCAGCAAGGGCGACCTGCTGAATCCGGCGGCGCTTGGCACCATCTTCAGTGGTGAAAAGCCCACCCGCCGGAGCGCCAAGGTGCTCGATACGAGTGTGATCATCGACGGACGCATTGCAGATATCGCCGAGGCCGGATTCATCGACGGCATGATGGTGGTGCCGGAGTTCGTTCTGCGCGAACTTCAGGTGGTGGCCGACTCGACCGACGGGTCAAAGCGGCAGCGCGGCCGGCGCGGCCTCGACATGTTGCAGAGAATGCAGTCCAGCACCCACATCCAGGTGCAGATTGTGCCGGACGATTTCCCGTCGATTCGCGAGGTCGATCTGAAGCTGCTGGAACTGGCCAAGAAGTGGGAAGCCAAGGTCGTCACCAACGACTTCAACCTGAACAAGGTGGCGCACCTCCATCATGTTGAGGTCCTGAACATCAACGACCTGGCCAACGCGCTCAAGCCGGTAGTGCTGCCGGGCGAGAAGATGAACGTCCTCATCCTGAAGGAAGGCAAGGAATTCAACCAGGGCGTCGGTTATCTGGACGACGGAACCATGGTGGTGGTGGATCACGCGCGCAAGCTGATCGGCAAGGCGGTGGAGATCTCCGTGACCAGCGTGCTGCAGACGGCCAGCGGGAAGATGATCTTCGGCAAGCTGGATGAGAATGGCAGGGGCGGCGAGACGGGAAGGCCGGGGCCAGTGGAAGTGGCGCACTGAGTTTCAGCCGATTCTCTCCCGATCTCAAACTTGGGGTCCGGGGCATCGCCTAGTCTTGAGATGTGTTGTTCAGATTGCGCCATTCTCCACCCACATCGCGAATGAGGCTTTGGCCTCCGATTCGAATGGTCGAGCCCGGCGCATGGTCAACCAATTCGACAAGGTGAGGGGCAAACCACAGTTCCCGATCCTCGTCCTCGAATCTCACGCAGAAAGCATGGTTCGCCGCGACACCCCCGACCACCTCAACACTCGTCACTGAGGGTGTCGTTTCCCCATGGACAATACCGATTCTTCCGGCAACGCCGATGGTTTCGGTGGCAGCCGTCGGCAGGATACGAACTCGATCAAAGAGACTGACGGGTTCCATAAACCTCAGGGGCTAAAGCCCTCAACCTTTTTGACGCATCTTCGGCACGACTGAAGCCGTGCCCTTTCAAAACATAGACTTGCTCGGCGGTTAAAACCGAGCCCTTTCAAAATACGATGTCCCCGACTCAATCTGGAGCAGCTCAATATTTCTGCACCTTGGGATCGATCTCGTCGCTCCAGGCTAAAATGCCGCCGGCTAGATTGACTACCTTGGTGTAGCCGGACTGCTTCAGAAACTCGGCGATCCTTTGCGAGCGGGCGCCGCTGCGGCACTGGACTACGATTTCGCGGTCGCGGGGAATCTCGGCCAGCCGCTGCGGCACGTCGTTCTGCGGGATCAGCTTGCCGCCGATCTGGGCGATCTGGAACTCGTAGGGTTCGCGAACGTCAAGCAGAAAGACGTCTTCGCCCCTGTCGCGGCGGCCTTTGAGCTCCTTGACGGTGAGCTGAGGAATTCCGTTCTTCACGTTCTTCTCCTGTGGAGTTTCCGGGACGATGCCGCAGAAATGGTCGTAGTCAATGAGGGCGGTGACGGTGGGGTTGGTTCCGCACACCGGGCACTCGGGATTCTTGCGCAGCTTGAGTTCGCGGAAGCGCATGTTCAGCGCATCGATCAGCAGCAGGCGGCCGATGAGGGAATCGCCTTTGCCGAGGATGAGCTTGATCACTTCAGTGGCCTGAATGACGCCTACGAGACCGGGGAGAATTCCGAGCACACCGCCCTCGGCGCAACTGGGAACCAGGCCGGGCGGCGGCGGCTCGGGATAGAGGCAGCGATAGCAGGGGCCGGCTTCGGTGGCGAAAACGCTGGCCTGGCCCTCGAAGCGGAAGATGGAGCCGTAGACGTTGGGCTTGCCGAGGAGCACGCAGGCGTCGTTGACCAGGTAACGGGTGGGGAAGTTGTCGGTGCCGTCGGCGACGATGTCGTAGTCCTTGATGATGTCGAGGGCGTTGGCGCTGGTGAGCATGGTCTCGTGCTTGACGATCTCGATGGCCGGATTGAGGGCGGAGAGCTTCTCTTCGGCGGAGTCGATCTTTTTGCGGCCGATGTCTTTGGTGGAGTGGATGATCTGGCGCTGGAGGTTGCTCGAGTCGACGACATCGAAGTCAACCAGGCCGAGAGTGCCGATGCCGGCGGCGGTGAGGTAAAGCGCGAGAGGGGAGCCCAGTCCGCCAGTGCCTACACAGAGGACGCGGGCAGCCTTGAGGCGGCGCTGGCCCTCCATGCCCACCTCGGGCAGGATGAGGTGGCGCGAGTAGCGGGAGAGGTCGTCGGTGGTTAATTCAGGCAGGGCGGCGGTTTCTGTCGTTGTCGGCATGGGTTCCTTCTCAGTGAATGAGTAAAAAAGTGAACGAGTGAAGAAAGCCCGATGCGATTCGCTACGGACCTTTGCGCAATCGGCTCGCCCTTGTCAGCGACCGCCGGCGATGGAGGGGATGATGGAGAGCGTGTCCCCGGCGGCTACGGCCGTTGCCTCCTTCGCGGGCAGGTAGCGAACGTCTTCGTCGTTCAAATACAGGTTAACAAAAGCGCGCAGCTTGCCATCGGGTGTAAACAGATGCTTGCGCAGATCGGGGTGAGCCTGGGTGAGGGCTTCGAGGGCCTCGGCAACGGTGGGCGCATCGACTTCAACGGTGTCTTGGCTGCCGGTGTAGACGCGCAAGGGAGTGGGGATGTAGACGATCATGTGCAGGGTTCCTTGCCTGTATTGGGTTTGATTCGGCTTACGGTGGATTCGATGCGGAGAAGAGCGAAATCAAAAGCAGGCTTTCGACTCCCCGCGCCTTGTTACGGTCACTCAGGATGACAGGTTTTTTGGGATTGATCGCCAACCAGAATAGTTTCCTGCTCGAAGCGCTTGTCTTCTTCTGAGGCGCCAGCCAGGTTGAACGAGTTGGTTGCGGCGGCCTTGCCCTTGGCTACGGCGGTGATCACATAGCAGCATCCCAGCCAATGCGCCTCCGCAAGGTCCGTCTGCGACCACTGCGCCGGGTGGTCCGGATGGGAGTGGTAAAAGCCGGCAATGCCTAGGCCCTGGCGCCGGGCATCGCGCTCGATCTTCACCAGTTCGAGGGGCGCAATCTGGTATCGGTTGTGGGCGGAGTCGGTGCGGGTGTTGCCTGCTGGAACTGCCGCTTCCACACGCCAGCCCTCTGGCGTGGATTGGCCCAGCAGAGCCCCGCAGCACTCGTTGGGGTAGGTTTGCTCGCCGTGGGCGCGAATGGCCTCGTAAACGGCTAGATTCATATGGAGTATGCCCATCCATCCTCCTCCCAGAATCGCTCAGACAGGTACTTGTCTGCCCCGTCGGGCAGCACCGTCACGATGACGGCGCGGCGGCCTGCTTCGGCCTCTTCCCTGGCGATTTTGACGCTGGCAACAACGGCGGCTGCGGCGGAGATGCCCACCATCAGCCCCTCCTCGCGAGCTAGGCGGCGGGCCATTTCGTAGGCAGCTTCCGTCTCGATTTCCAGGGCGCGGTCGGCCAGGTGGGGGTTGTAGATGGCTGGAACGATTGAAGTTCCCATGTGCTTCAGGCCTTCGAGCCCGTGAAAGGGCGAGTCCGGCTGAAAGCTGACGGCCTGGATAGCTGGGTTCATCTCTTTGAGCTTTCTGGTGGTGCCCATGAATGTCCCGCTGGTGCCCAGCCCGGCAACAAAATGTGTGATCTGGCCCGCGGTCTGCTGCCAGATTTCGGGCGCCGTTGTACGGTAATGGGCCAGCCAGTTGGCGTCGTTCGAGTACTGGTCCATGTAACAGAAACGTGCAGGTTCGTTTCCGGCCAGCTCCCTGGCCCTCCGGATTGCCCCATCGGACCCCTTGTCCGGGTCGGTCCAATCCACCTTGGCGCCAAAGGCTCTCAGAACCCGCTTCCGCTCCGGGGACACATTGGTGGGCATGGCGAGATGCACGGGAAACCCGAGCGCCGCGCCCAGCATGGCAAAGGCAATGCCGGTGTTGCCGCTGGTGGCGTCGAGCAGGGTCTTCCCCGGAACCAGCAGTCCGCGGGCGCGTGCGTCGGCAACCATTGAGGCTGCCGCCCTGTCCTTGACGCTCCCGCCGGGATTGGCCCACTCTGCCTTGGCGAGCAAGGTGATGCCTTCCAAACCCCGAACAGCCTGTTCCAGCCGGATCAGCGGCGTCGAGCCGATGCGTTCGGCGACCGAGGAGCCGAGTTTAGGGTGAGCCGTGTTGATTTCCATGGAGAATTGCAGCGGACGCTCCGGTTGTGCGAGATTGAGTTAAGTGAGCCTGGAGAAGAAAAGCGATTCTGCCGATCCCTTCATAACCATCCTCGCAGATTGGAAGAAGATTATGGCCCGAAAATCCCGCAATCCGAATTTCGATCAGACACTCGATACGCTGCGCGCACATTCCTTTGACGTTGCGCCCTATCCCGGAGTTGCAGCGGGTGTGCTGGTGAGCAAGCATGGAGCGGGCGCGGTGCTGGTGCCCGGGAAGGCTGCGCCGGTCGAGTTCTGGGAGCGTCCTGGAGCGGTGTTCGGAGGAAAAGTGGCGCGGTTGCTCGATCGGGGCTACCAGAAGTTCCTGAAGACCGAAAAGTACGAGCTTCCCGCGACTTTTTCGCAATTGCAGGCTATTCATCTATTCAGCGAGGAGCTCAGCCAGTTGGTTGGAACCGTCAGCCTGTACAACGAGGGGTTGGGAACTACGAGCGACCTGTATGAGTACGACCGGTTGAAAGGCCGCGAGGCCGCGGAGCCGGCGTCGGTGCAACCCTGGGAGCCGGCCGGGGGCCATTGAGTCCTGCGGAGACTCGGTGAGACTCGTTGGAGCGGTTCATGGAAGATGATCGGAATCCGGAAGAGACTGCAACTCAAGCAGCGGAGCGGCGCGCAGGGCCACGCTTCCAGGTGGATGACGACGCGACGCTGCTGCTGGTAGGCGATGGCCGCCTCGTGCATGGCCGCGTGCTGGACCTGAGCCTCAAGGGTTGCCGTTTGCGGACCAGGGAGCGGTTTAGCGCGGGTGCCGATGTGCGCGTCGAGGTTACGTTCCGGGTGAACGGGATCGCGTTCCGCTTTTTCGGTATGACGGAATGGACGAACGAATGGAATGTGGTGGGGATCCAGTTTATCGAGGTTCCTCAGCGACGCCTGCGAGATCTGGCTGAAGTGGTTGGCGAAGTGGAAGCAGAAGCTGCTGTCAGAAGCGAGATGCAGGCCCTGGATGCGTCCTCTGCCGAACCACTTGCGGGGGAAGGGGCAACCGTCGAGCAAGCCTCGGAGAGCGGCGAAGAACAAGCTCCAGAGCAGGTCTGGATCCACGCCGTATTGGACCGTCACGGAAGCCCAGCGACCCCCGAGCATCCAGCCGACCATCAATTATCCGGGCCTGAGAACCGCGACCGCCGCGTGCAATTGCGGCAGGCGGTGAATACCTCCGCCGCCATCTGTCTGATTCCCGGCGGCTCAAAACTGAATGGGTTGATTCTGGAATTGAGCGTCAACGGCTGCCGCATCCGTGCCGATGCGCGTTTTTCGGCGGCGATCTACGCTCGGGTAGAGGTCGAGTTTCCTGTGGAAGGGTTCCCGTTCCGGCTAGGCGGAGTGATTCAGTCCGTCGAAGACCGGCGGCTCGTAAGCGTCAAGTTCCTCGATATGAGCGAACGAAAGCGGACCCAACTGGCACAATTGATCGAAGAAATCGAAGAGAATCGGAAATTTGGAGAAGTGTGAAAACCGTGAACCCCAGGCGATGGTTCGCCTGAGGCCAGGGTCCAGGAACGCGGCTCAGGATTGGTATTTCACAAGCCGCGGCGGCCGCTGATCAGGTTGAAGATCAGCACGATGACAGCGATCACGATCAACAGGTGGATGAGCGCGCCGCCAATATGAAGCGTGAAGCCAAGCAGCCACAAAACCAGCAGAATCACAAAGATTGTCCAGAGCATCAGTTCTCCTTTGAGTCATGGCCGCCCGGAACGGTTAGCCGATTCCGGGCGGCCGCATGACAATGTTCGAATCTGGGTGCCCCCAGGTTTCGATTTTGAGACCTGGGATCGCATGAATCTCGATGCACGAAATCACGCGTCTATAGCAAAACCAGGGAGGATGTATCCCGAAACCAACCAACTCAAGTCGACGCGACCAACAGAGAGCGGCGACCTTCAACGATGCTTATCGGGCTACAGTATCCATGGTTTTGCTCTAGAGGACTAGTTTGAAGCAACAGCCTGAGCCTTCGCGTCCCTGACCGCCTCGATGAAGGATTGTGCCGAGGCCGGGATTGCTTCCTCGCCGTTCAGAATGTGGCGAGTGGTGACGTCATGCCCGTATGTGGCTTCAGTGGAATCTTCGTCGCGGCGAATTGCGGCGCCGGTCAGTGTAAGTCCGGCAAAGAGGCCCTTGGCGCGCGAGTAGGTGAGGACTTCGGTATTCAGCTTCCAGTCGGTATCGGCCGAGGCGTGACGCCCCACCGGGCCGGCTGCCGCCGAGGCGTCGCCTCCCAGCTCAAAGTTGGAGTTGATGAGGTGCTTCATGCCTTCTTCGTTCTGGATGATCATGACCAGGTCCACGCCTTCGACGCCAATCTGCAAGCCCCAGCTTCCGCCGGTAATGGTAAAGAACGCCGGAGCGCTCCATCCGTTTGCTGTGCGGCAGGTGGCAACGCCACGGCCATTTTCCGCGCCAAACACAAAGCCGCCCTTCAGCATGTGCGGTACAACCGCAATGCACTTTGCGTGCTCCAGAACCTCTTGCGGAATCCCTTTGTCCGGAGCTGCCATGATTTCGTGGATCACCCGGCCCGCATGGTCCAGCCGGTCGGTTGTTGCTTCGCGATTGGATCCCGCCCAGCCGATGCTGCTCAAACTGAGTAATGCCACCAACGTCATAACCTTTTTCACAAATTCACCATTTTTCTACCTATGCGTGACTTCGGTTGCGTTACGGGTAATAGAGGCACACCAGGTATCTCCAACGGTAGCGGGCTTGATTGCTGGAGTCTGAGCAATTTGGCTCTAAGCAGCAGGAACAGAAATTACCGGCTCCGCCCCCGCCAGACGCTTCGAATCGCGACTGCATTTAAAAGGTGCATCAGTAGGGACTTGACGGCGTTTTTTCCATTTCATAAAGGTCTCTTTGAACGGGGGCTTGAATAATTTCTCGAAAAGTGAGCAAAATTGAACAGCTTTGATTCCCGTGGGATGGAATTCTCAGCTACAGTGCTGCAAAATCCATTCGACCGGGCGAAGCACCTAAGGATGCCCGATTGCAGGCGCAGCAGGCGGCAAACGCGTAGACCCGTTTCTCTCGATGATCAATTGCTTTTTGCTCATCGCTGCACCTCCTCAGCCAACCGAATGACGATGCAATCTCGCATTTTCATCAATTCCCGAGAGAAGACTTGCAGCAGGAAGCAGGCCAGAACAATGTTTGAAATTCACAAGCCGACATTCAATGCCGCAGCCTTCCTGGCCAGTGCCGGGCTGGGGAGAAGAATCGTCCAAGTGGCTCCCAAGGAAGCTTTCTTCTCACAGGGAGATCCGGCGGACGCTGTTTTCTATCTGCAAAAAGGCCGCGCAAAGATCACTGTAGTTTCCAAAGCCGGCAAAGAAGCCACCATTTCTCTTGTGATCCCCGGGGAGTTTGTTGGCGAGGGAGCCCTGGTGGTTTCGTCCGGATTGCGTTTGTCGACGGCCACCGCCATCACCGCATGCACGGCGCTCAAGATCAGGCGGGAAGAGATGATCCGCGTCATGCATGAGGAACATGAGTTCTCCGACATGTTTCTGAAGTTTCTGCTGGAGCGGAGCATGCGCATCCAGGCCGACCTGGTCGATCAACTCTTCAACTCCAGTGAAAAACGCCTGGCGCGGATTCTGCTGCTGATGGCGGAGTTTGGCAAGCCGGGCGAGCCGGTGCAATACATCCCCAAGATTTCCCAGGAGACTTTGGCGGAGATGATTGGAACCACGCGGTCGCGGGTAAGCTTCTTCATGAATCGCTTCCGCAAACTGGGACTGATCGAATATAACGGCCGCATCAGGGTTCACAAGTCGCTGCTGAACGTGATTCTGCACGACAATCTGCCGAGCGATGGTGCTCAAAAGCCGGATATCGAAGACGTTTGAGCGAGATTTCACCGCGCCAGGCAATGGTTCTTGTTTCCTCTGGTCTAAATTGAACAGCATCCCAATTGCATGAATGGGATACTCACCCCAATTCCCTAATGCTGGTGAATGGAGGGGTGAGAGATGCATGAGACAAAAGCAAAGCTGTTGATTGTGGACGATGAGCCTTCCATCCGCATGTCGTTGTCGTACGTTCTGGCGGAGATCGGCTATCGAGTGCGCACTGCCGAAGACGGCGTTTCCGCATTAACCGCCATACGCGACGAAGCCCCCGAAATCATTCTTTCCGACCTGAACATGCCGGGCATGTCCGGCTTTGACCTGCTCTCCAAAGTCCGCCGCCAGTTTCCTTCCATCCACACGATCGCCATGAGCGGCGCATTCTGCGGCGACGAGGTGCCCTCCGGTGTTGCCGCCGACGCCTTTTATCAAAAAGGCAGCAGTCTGGGCTCATTGTTGAGGATGATCGAGAACCTCCATTGGCACGAGCGCGGCCCTGCCAGACCTGCAAACGAGTTGACACCTCTATCGGGTGTGCGCGATGGCCACCTCAATTCGGGAGAGGCGCGCGCAACCGTTTCCCGTCCGGAATTTCCTGGAACGTCTTCCCAGGTTTTCAACTAGACAATCCTCCAGAAGGCAAAAACTCAACAAATGAATCAAGGAAAGAGCTGCAATTATGTGCACTATTGCTGAATCGAATGTTTTTTTGCGCGCGCAGGCCGAGTTGCCTGCCGGCTTCAAGGTGGCGACCGAAGAGTTTCGCGAGGGTTGGAACCTCATGCGGTCGGGAGGCAAGCGCCGGCTGGAGAAAAAGGTCCAAATCCGTGGTTGGAATTTCATCAAGTTTGCCGACGGCGCACTGCGCAGCGGAGTAGGCGAAACCTCCCAGGAGGCCATTGCCAGCGCGCTCAAGCTGGCCCTGCGGCGCGTTGGCCAGCACTCCAACGCCGTGGAGGTGGAGCGGATCGAGTTGACGCGGTATCCGTGGTTCTTCCTCGCCCGCGTGCTCGTGTTTCCGTATCGGATTCAACAGGGAGCGGAGTTGCCTATCTCGGACGAGGCGGCCCCAACTCCAGGGGCCGCAAGACAGAAGAGGTTGTCCCCCCATGCCCCCGAACTCTTTCCGCAATTCGGCAGCGCGATGCCGATGCTCAAGGAGATGCTCACTTTACCAGGGAATTCCGAGGCCGGGACCCAGTGACGATTCTGGAGATTGCAGTTTTGTTCGGCTTCTACTCGTTGAGAACATGGCGCCTTCAGCGCATGCTGATTTTGAGCCGCGCCCGCTCGCGCTGAAGCTCGCGGTAGAGGTCGCTCTTTGACTGGCCCAGCTCTCGCGCCAGGCGTTTGAGAGCTTCTTTTTCATCAATGCCCATCTCGGTCTGAAGCCGGGCTACGCGCAAGGAGATTTTTTCCGCTGCGGGAGTTGCGGACGCTGAGCCGGACTGCGTCTGCGCTCTTGGCAGCGCCTCGACGAGCAATGTGATTTCGCCGCGGATACGATCGCGGCTGGCGAGCTCGCGACGGGTTTCGGCCACCGTCGAGCGCAGGAACTCTTCGTGAATCTTGGTCAGTTCGCGGGCCACAACGACGCGCAGATCCGGGCCCCATACAGACTCAAGATCGGCGAGCGTATCGAGAATCCGATGCGGGGCTTCATAAAAAATCAGGGTTCGCGCGGTTTCCGATTTGGCGGCTTCGGCAGCCAGCGCTTCCAGGCGGCTGCGGCGGGCTCCGGCCTTTTCAGGCAGAAAGCCGATAAAGTGAAACTCCGCAATCGCCAGGCCTGAGGCCACCAGTGCGCTAAGTGCTGCATTGGCGCCGGGGATGGGTATCACCGGAACCCCGGCGGCGATGGCTTCCGCGGCCAGCCACGCTCCGGGATCGCTGATGCCCGGCATGCCTGCGTCAGAGACAAGTGCGATGCGTGCGCCGGCTTTGAGAGCTTCCACCAACTCCGCGGCGCGATTGCGTTCGTTGTGCTGGTGGCAGCTAACGGTAGGCGTTTCAATCTGGAAGTGGTTGAGAAGCTTCTGCGTCTGGCGTGTGTCTTCGCAGGCGATGCGGTCGACGCGCTTTAGAACATCCAGAGCCCGGAGGGTGATGTCGCCGAGGTTACCGATGGGCGTGGCGACGAGATAGAGCCCAGGGGCAATCGGCCTTGCCTCACTCGGCGCCATCGGGCCGGCATTCATGGGCGGCGTTATTCTCCCTTTTCCTCGTGCTCGATGCGGCGTTGTTCAGCCAGCAGCGACATGGAACTCATCAGGTTCTGCACGCTCACAATGCCCACGACGCGCCCGCTTTCGGCGACGGGAATGAGTGCCAGCCCGTGGCCGGCGGTGAGACGGCGGATGGTTGTGCCCAGCGTGTCTTCCGGGCGCGCCACCTGGAAGGCGCGGGACATGACCGACTGCACATAACCGTTGCCGTCGTTACGCAATGCATCGACAATCCGCTGCCGCGAGACGATGCCGACCAGTTGAGGACCGCGAACGACAGGGAAGTCCTCCTGCAGAGAGTGGACGCAGCGAACCAGAGCATCGGCCAGCGTGTCGGACGGCGAGAGCGTGGCGAAATCCGTGAGCATCACCTCGCGCATGCGGACAGTATCGACCACCGTCTGGAAAAAGACTCCCTGGTCCTCAATCTGCGCGCCGATCATGATGAAGAAGCCGGCGATGATGAGCCAGTAATTGTGCAGCAACATGCCGCCCACCATGGCCATGAGGGCCAGCACCTGGCCAAGGCCGGAAGTTGCGCGGCCGGTCGGCGAAAATCCGTGCTTGCGCGCAAAGCTGCCCCGCAGCAGCCGGCCGCAATCCAGCGGATAGGCGGGCACCAGGTGCATGAGCGCCAGGCCGATCTGCATCCAGACCATGCTGCGCAGAAGATAAGCGGAGGTAATCAGCGGTTGGTCGAGCAGGTGCATGTTGCCCCCGGCGCCAACGAACGTGGCCGCCAGAATCAGGGCCGTGGCCAGGTTGACCAGCGGGCCGGTGAAGGCGAGGAAAAACTGCGCGCTTCCGCGGCCGGCATTCTCCTGGCTTTCCGGATCGGCGTAGGCAAACAGCCCGCCAATAGGCAGCAGCAGCACGGCGCGCAGGCGCAAGCCGAGCCATGCGGCAACCATCAGGCGAGCGGTCTCGCGTGCCATGACCGCTGCAACCACCACCAGAAACAGGGCGAATCCCCGCCACAGCGGGTCGGCAGTGCTGAGGCCCAGGCACAGGACCGCCAGCAACGGAAAAAAGACGTGGATGCGCATCTCGACACCCATCCAACGGCCCAGCGGGATTGACCAGCCTCGCATGATTCGATTGTAGTGGGTCGCGGTCGGGTATGCTGTTGAACGATGCGCATCATTGCCGGATCGTACCGTTCCCGCTCGTTGGAAGCTCCGCCGGGGCTCGCCACGCGCCCCACCAGCGATCGCCTGCGAGAGACGCTCTTCAACGTGCTGGCGCCACGAATCCAAGGCGCCGCATTTCTCGATTTGTATGCCGGCTCCGGCGCCGTGGGGATCGAAGCGCTCAGCCGGGGCGCGGCGAGTGTGGAGTTTGTAGAGCGCGCACCGGCCGCGCTGAAAGTTCTGCGAGCGAACCTTGCCCGCCTCGGGTTAACCACAGGTTTTCGGATCCATGCGGCAAGTGTGAAAACCGCGGTGCCGCGGATAAACCCACTGGCGAAATTCGACCTGGTCTTTCTCGATCCTCCCTACGATGCGGCTGCGGAATATGAGGCGACGCTGGGTCTATTGGGCGGGTCCGCGGCGGGTCTGCTTGCCGCCGGAGCCCTGGTGATTGCCGAACATCGCAAGAAGGAGCGGCTGGAAGAACGATACGGGAAGTTGACTCGCACAAGGCTGCTGGAACAGGGCGATGCGGCGTTGAGCTATTACGCGGCTGCGGACGATTGAAGCATGGGAGCACAGGGGTGGTGCGCAGGTGTAGATTTGCGGTTTCCCAGGTCTCAAAAGCGAGACCTGGGGCACCCAAACTTGTGAGCGCGATTAACGGAAGCAAAGTTGAGGAACGATGAAAACGATCTTGCGGGGAAGATTATTAATGGCTGCGGCATATCTTTGCACAGCCGGGATGCATGCGCAGACGATACCGGCTTGGCAGATTGGCCCATTCACGCGGCCTGCGAGCGGGAATCCTGTAATTGTTCCGCGGCCGGAATCCACCTTCGCCGACCCGATTTTGAAAGCGCCCACGCGCTGGGAGGCTCTGCACACCTTCAACCCCGCCGCGATGGTGCGGGACGGAAAGGTCTTTGTCCTTTATCGCGCGGAAGACGACTCCGGCGCAATGGAGATTGGTGGTCACACGTCGCGCCTGGGCCTTGCCGAGAGTACCGACGGAATTCACTTCACACGCGCGGATGCACCGGTGTTTTTCCCCGCAAAGGACAAGCAGAAGTCGCGTGAATGGCCGGGCGGCGTCGAGGACCCGCGCATTGTCGAGCGTGAGGACGGAACCTACGTTCTGACTTATACACAATGGAACCGCAAAACTTATTCGGTAGGAATCGCCAGCTCGCGCGACCTGACGCATTGGACCAAGTACGGTCCAGCGTTTCTGGCCGCGGCAGGCGGCAAGTACGCAGCACTCAATTACAAGTCGGCCGGGATTGTTACACGGCTCGATGCGGACAAGAGCCGGTTGATTGCAGCGAAGATCGACGGCAAGTACTGGATGTACTGGGGCGAAGGCGCCATTCGTCTGGCGACGTCGCCCGATCTGATTCGCTGGACACCGGTTGAAGATGCGCAGGGCGCTCCTATCGAGTTGCTGGGGCCGCGAGCGGGCCACTTCGATAGCTCATTCCCTGAGACCGGGCCGCCGCCGGTGCTGACGGACGCGGGGATCGTCATGCTCTACAACGGCAAGAACGCAGTGGACGGGGGCGATCCGGATTTAGGCTCCAGTGCTTACGCAGCGGGCGAGGCGCTCTTTGACGCGCATGATCCAGCGCACCTGCTGGCGCGGGCGGAACACCCTGACCTGAAACCGGAAATGCCCTACGAAAAAACCGGGCAATATGTCGCGGGAACCACGTTTGCCGAAGGGCTGGTTTACTTCCACAATCAGTGGTTTCTCTACTACGGATGCGCCGACTCGCT